>ERZ1106935.1441-NODE-1441-length-20677-cov-5.541897_pt1 | contig 20677 bp, 15 predicted proteins | sample MGYA00403666_ERZ1106935 | MGnify/ENA primary metagenome ERZ1106935 (study PRJEB35170, sample SAMEA104062452) | human gut metagenome | biome: human gut; feature: human-associated habitat; material: faeces | place: Denmark | collected 2012-11-20 ... | reverse complement strand
CCTGAAGGAGAAAAAAGAAGCACTGTTAGTGATCCTGACCACCTATGCCTCCGGCTGGGTGGAGAACAGCATGATTTCCAAAGTGGGAAATCTGGCATTTTCCGTCAGCGGATTTCTGAAGGTGAAGGAACTGCCTTTTTCCGCCATGCGTAAGATATTTTCCGACTATACGGTACAGGAAAGTATTTCGCTTTATGCGACATTGGGAGGGCTACCGGGACTGTGGCGGCTGCTTTATCCGCAGAATTCGGCAGAAGAAAATCTGATCCGGCTGCTTTTACAGAGGAACAGCTTTCTGCCGGAGCTTATGATAAAATGGCTGTCGGAGGAATCGCGGGAGACGGCAGTTTATGCCACCATTCTGGCAACGCTGGCAGACGGAAGACATGGAAAACTGAACGATATGTATGCACATACCGGATTTTCCCGGGCCAAGATCAGTGTATATCTGAAGAATTTGATGGAACTGGAGCTGGTGGAGAAGGTGCTGCCCGGTACATATGAGATCTGTAATGCGTTTGTCCGGTTTTATTTTTGCTTTCTGTTTCCGCATCAGACGTCTGAGCGGACAGAAGGCAGTACATTTTATGAAAAATACATCCGGGAAGAATATAATGATTTTCAACTGTTGACCTATCGCCGGATCTGTCAGGAAGTGCTGCAGGGACGTTTCCGGACGGTTGAACTCTGGAACAGCAGACAGGGGAAAATCTATTTTCTGTGCAGGGAGGACACCGGCAGAAAGATCGTGGTGGATTATTCCGGCACGGTATGTTATACTTCGAAAGATTATGATGTGCTGCAGGCATCCATGAAGAGGGAACATGTGACTGCAGACAGCATTCTGATATTTAGCGAGAATGGATATGAGAAGACATTAACGGAAGGAACGGTACAGATACTGGTGCATTCCGTGGATGAGAACTCGTAAGACAGGAAAGATGGTATTACGTGGGTAAAAATTTATTTATTGCAGAGAAACCGAGCGTGGCAAGAGAATTTGCCAATGCTTTAAAATACAATATGCGTTCCAAAGACGGCTATCTGGAATCGGAAGAGGCTATCGTTACCTGGTGTGTGGGACATCTGGTGACCATGAGTTATCCGGAGGTGTATGATGAAAAGTTCCGGAGATGGAGCTTTGACACCCTTCCTTTTCTACCGACGGAATTCAAATACGAAGTCATTGAAAGTGCGAAAAAACAGTATACGATCGTAAGTTCCCTGCTGAACCGGCCGGATGTTACGACAATTTATGTCTGCACCGACTCCGGAAGAGAGGGAGAATACATCTATCGTCTCGTCGCGCAGATGGCCGGTATCAAAGACAAGAAACAGAAGCGTGTCTGGATCGACTCGCAGACAGAAGAAGAAATTCTGCGCGGTATCCGCGAAGCGAAGGACGAAAGTGAATACGACAATCTTTCGGCATCCGCTTATCTCCGCGCCAAAGAAGATTACCTGATGGGCATTAATTTTTCCCGTCTTCTCTCGCTCAAATACGGAAGCGCTGTCGCATCGTATCTCGGCACTAAATATCAGTCTATTTCCGTCGGCCGTGTTATGACATGTGTGCTCGGCATGGTCGTACGCCGGGAGCGCGAAATCCGCAGCTTTGTGAAAACACCATTCTACCGTGTCATCGCCGGTCTTTCCTTAAATGGACGCAATTTTGAGGGGGAATGGCGCGCCGTAAAAGGCAGCCGCTACTTCAACTCTCCGCTTCTCTATAAGGAGAACGGCTTCCAGAAAAAAGAGGACGCACAGAAACTGATCGAGGAATTAAGCATGCAGAATCCTCTGATCCCGCATGTCCTGAAAATGGAGCGAAAAAAGGAAAATAAAAATGCGCCACTGCTTTACAACCTTGCGGAGCTGCAAAATGACTGTGCCCGCTTTTTCAAAATCAGTCCGGATGAAACGCTGAAAGTTGTTCAGGAGCTTTACGAGAAAAAGCTGGTTACCTATCCGCGTACCGACGCCCGTGTGCTTTCTTCTGCCGTTGCAAAGGAAATCAGCAAGAACCTGCGCGGCCTGCAGCAGTACAACATCTGCCGCGGTCTTGCGGATGAAATTTTACAGGGCGAGAGCTGGAAAAAGATCGGTTCCACCCGTTATACGAATGATAAACAGATCACTGACCACTACGCAATCATTCCGACCGGACAGGGCCTTGGCAATCTGCGGAATCTTTCGGAGCTTTCCGCCAAAGTATACGAAACGATTGTCCGCCGTTTTCTTAGCATCTTCTATCCATCGGCCGTCTATCAGAAGGTCGCGCTTGTGACGGAAATCGGCGGCGAACAGTTCTTTTCCAACTTCCGTGTTCTCGTGGAGGAGGGCTACTTAAAAACAATGCACTACTCCTTCTTCCGTAAAAAGGATGAGGACGAGAACGGAAAAAAGGACGAGGAAACAACGTGCGATCCCGCATTTCTTGTCGCGCTGTCCCAGTTAAAGAAAGGCAGTGAGCTGAACCTGCTCGGCCTTTCAATGAAAGAGGGCGAAACCTCCCCGCCGAAGCGCTATACTTCCGGTTCCATGATCCTTGCGATGGAGAATGCCGGACAGCTCATCGAAGATGAGGAGCTGCGTGAGCAGATCAAGGGAAGCGGCATCGGAACGAGTGCAACGCGTGCGGAGATCTTAAAAAAGCTTGTCTTTATCAAGTATCTCGCGCTGAACAAAAAGACACAGGTCATCACACCAACGCAGCTCGGTGAAATGATCTATGACGTCGTCCACCAGTCCATCCGCCCGCTTCTGAACCCGGAGCTGACAGCAAGCTGGGAAAAGGGACTCACCTATGTGGCGGAGGGATCCATTACCTCTGAGGAATATATGGGAAAACTGGAAAACTTTGTAACACGCCACACCGTGAATGTAAAGCAGATGCGGAACCAGTTCCAGTTAAAGAGCAGTTTTGATGCGTCCGCGCCGTACTATAAAAAAGCCTCTTCCACACGTTCCGGTGCCGGAAAAAGCACGTCTTCAAGAAGCTCTTCTGCAAAGTCTTCTTCGAACAGAAAAAAGACCGCACAGAACACCTGAAATGTGGTAAGATAAACAGGAACAGAAAAAAGAAAGGATGAATCACTCATGAAAGATGCAACCATTTCTGAACTTTATGATTTAACCCAGACCATTGCCGCAAAAATCTTTGAAGGCAAAACGTATCCATGGGAAGTGCTTCCGCTCATCAAGGACTTTATTCTTGAACTCGGCGAGACGCTTGATCCGGCAGAATACGAAAAACGCGGTGAAAATATCTGGATCGCAAAAGATGCCAGTATCGCACCGACCGCTTCCATCAACGGCCCATGCATCATCGGAAAAGGCGCGGAGATCCGCCAGTGTGCTTTTATCCGCGGAAATGCCATCGTCGGCGAGGGCGCTGTCGTTGGTAACTCCACCGAGCTGAAAAATGTCATTCTCTTTAATAAAGTACAGGTTCCGCACTACAATTACGTCGGTGACTCTGTTCTTGGCTACAAAGCGCACATGGGTGCCGGTTCCATTACTTCCAATGTAAAATCCGACAAGAAGCTTGTCGTTGTCAAAAGCGCCGATGAGCAGATCGAAACCGGACTGAAAAAATTCGGTGCGATGCTCGGCGATGAGGTTGAGGTCGGCTGCAACAGCGTGCTGAATCCGGGAACCGTTGTCGGAAGAAATTCCAACATTTACCCGCTCTCCTGCGTCCGCGGTGTGATCCCGTCGGGTCATATCTTTAAAAATGCGAAGGAAATCATCAAAAAAATCTGATAATTAAAAATATTTTGTTTTATCGCAAGAAAATCAAACAGATCGTTTGCAAAGACCGCCGGAAATTTTATCGTTTTTCGTCGGTCTTTGCAATTTTTTATCAAAATAGGCTGGACGAATGGCCAATTTTGTGAGACAATAACCATAGGTCTGTGAACAGGCTGGAAACGGTCCGTTCGAAAGACAAAAGCTCAAATAAGTACATATTTGAAAGGAGTTTAACAATGACTTATTCACACGAAGTAGAAATGATGTGTCCGGTTGCCCAGGGCGTGCATCACGGTGCAGCTCCGATTCCGGAGGAAGCAAAATGGGTAAAAGCAAAAGAGATCAAAGACATTTCCGGATTCACTCACGGTATTGGCTGGTGCGCACCGCAGCAGGGTACCTGCAAACTGACTCTGAACGTAAAAGAGGGCGTTATCCAGGAAGCTCTCGTTGAGACCATCGGATGTTCAGGAATGACTCATTCTGCAGCTATGGCATCTGAGATTCTTCCGGGACTTACCATCCTTGAGGCTCTGAATACTGACCTTGTGTGTGATGCTATCAATACTGCAATGAGAGAACTCTTCCTTCAGATCGTTTACGGAAGAAGCCAGAGTGCATTCTCCGAGGACGGACTGGTTGTAGGTGCCGGACTGGAAGACCTTGGTAAAGGACTTCGTTCCCAGGTTGGTACTATGTACGGAACCCTTGCAAAAGGACCTCGTTACCTTGAAATGACCGACGGTTATGTAACAGGTATCGCACTGGATGAGGATGACGAGATTATCGGTTACAAATTCATCAACTTCGGAAAGATGATGGACTTCATCAAAGCCGGCGATGATGCAAACACAGCATTCGAGAAAGCAAGCGGACAGTACGGACGTGTTGCTGATGCTGTTAAGATCGTTGACCCGAGAAAAGAGTAATCAGATAATTTAGGAGGATAGGAAAATGGCTTTATTTGAATCATATGAAAGAAGAGAGAAACAGATTCTGGCTAAGCTTGCTGAGTACGGAATCAACTCCATCGAAGAAGCTGCAGAAGTTACAAAAGCTGCTGGCCTTGATGTATACAAAATGATCGAAGGCATTCAGCCAATCTGCTTCGAGAATGCAAAATGGGCTTACACAGTAGGCGCAGCTATCGCAATCAAAAAAGGATGTCGTAAAGCTTCTGAAGCTGCAGCAGCTATCGGTGAGGGACTTCAGTCCTTCTGTATCCCGGGTTCTGTAGCAGATCAGCGTAAAGTTGGTCTTGGCCATGGTAACCTTGGCAAAATGCTTCTGGAAGAGGACACCGAGTGCTTCGCATTCCTGGCTGGACATGAGTCCTTCGCAGCTGCTGAGGGTGCTATCGGTATCGCTGAAAAAGCAAACAAAGTACGTCAGAAACCTCTGCGTGTTATCCTGAACGGTCTTGGAAAAGACGCTGCTCAGATCATCGCACGTATCAACGGCTTTACTTATGTAGAGACCGAGTATGACTACTACACCGGCGAGCTGAAAGAAGTATACAGAAAAGCATACTCCAACGGCCCGCGTGCGAAAGTTAACTGCTACGGCGCTAACGACGTTCGTGAAGGCGTTGCTATCATGTGGAAAGAGAACGTTGACGTTTCCATCACCGGAAACTCCACCAACCCGACTCGTTTCCAGCATCCAGTTGCAGGTACCTACAAAAAAGAGCGTATCGAAGCTGGTAAAAAATACTTCTCCGTTGCTTCCGGCGGTGGTACAGGACGTACTCTTCACCCGGACAACATGGCAGCAGGTCCTGCTTCCTACGGTATGACCGATACAATGGGACGTATGCATTCTGACGCTCAGTTTGCTGGTTCTTCTTCTGTACCGGCTCACGTAGAGATGATGGGTCTGATCGGCGCAGGAAACAACCCGATGGTTGGTATGACTGTTGCTGTTGCTGTAGCTGTTGAAGAGGCAGCAAAAGCTGGCAAATTCTAAGGTTAGCCAACACTTGCGTAAATAGAATTATTTGAGCAGAAAAGAAGCGCCGCGGGATTTTCCGTATGGCGCTTCTTTTTTGCTGCTTTCGATATCCTGCAAAATTGGGCGTGCAGATTGCAGGAACGATGTTTCAAACACATGCTTTTTATATCATTCTAAGCATTATTTTGCAGCGATAAACTTCTTTGCAACCAGTGTCTCTGCACAAAGTACTGCTCCGCCTGCTGCGCCGCGGACCGTGTTGTGGGACAGGCCTACGAATTTCCAGTCGTAGATGGTGTCTTCTCTTAAGCGGCCTACGTTGATTCCCATGCCGTTCTCGTAGTTGACATCCAGGGTTACCTGCGGACGATTATCCTCGGTCATGTAGCGGATGAACTGTTTCGGTGCGCTTGGGAGGTTCAGTTCCTGCGGAAGGCCTTTGAAGTTCTCCAGTTTCTCGATGAGCTGCTCTTTCGTTGGTTTCTTGCGGAACTTAACGAAAACAGCTGCGGTGTGTCCGTTTAATACCGGTACACGGATGCACTGGCAGGTGATCTTCGGCTCGGTTGCTTTTACGATCACGCCGTTCTCGATTTTACCCCAGATACGAAGCGGCTCCTGCTCGCTCTTCTCTTCCTCGCCGCCGATGAACGGGATAATGTTGCCTTCCATCTCCGGCCAGTCTTTGAAGGTTTTTCCTGCTCCGGAAATTGCCTGATATGTGGTTGCAACAACCTCATACGGCTCAAACTCTTTCCATGCAGTCAGAACCGGCGCATAACTCTGGATGGAGCAGTTCGGTTTTACCGCAATAAATCCTCTCTTGGTGCCCAGACGTTTTTTCTGGAACTCGATGACATCGAAATGTTCCGGGTTGATTTCCGGAACTACCATCGGAACATCCGGTGTCCAGCGGTGTGCGCTGTTGTTGGAAACAACCGGTGTCTCGGTCTTTGCATATGCTTCTTCAATCGCTTTGATCTCATCTTTCGACATATCAACAGCGGAAAATACAAAATCTACGGTAGATGCCACATGCTCTACATCATTTACATTCATCACAACGAGCTTTTTCACTGCTTCCGGCATTGGAGTATCCATTTTCCAGCGTCCGCCGACTGCTTCCTCGTATGTTTTTCCGGCACTTCTCGGACTTGCTGCCAGGGTCACAACTTCAAACCACGGATGGTTCTCCAGCAGAGAAATAAATCTCTGACCTACCATACCGGTTGCTCCTAAAATTCCTACTCTCAATTTCTGCTCCATTGGTTTCATCTCCTTGTTCTTCTGTGGCGTACATTTGTGCGTCTCATGTCATACTATACCAATTTTTTCAAAATTGCAACTGTTTTTTCAATTTTCCTGTAAATATTTTTTATTCTGCTCGATGACAGCCAGCATCGCATCTGCTCCCGGCGCACCGATCGTGTTGCGTCGTTCTACGCAGTTCTTCATGCTGATGGCATCATAAATATCATCCTCGAAGACCGGGCTGATCGCTTTGTACTCTTCGAGTTTCATATCATCAAGGGAGATTCCTTTGTCAATGCAGTACAGAACGAGACGGCCGACAATGCCATGTGCATCGCGGAACGGAACGCCTTTTCCAACGAGGTAATCTGCTGCATCCGTTGCGTTGGTAAATCCGTTTTTCGCGCTGTTCTCCATGCGGTCTTTTTTGAAATGCATCGTAGACAGCATACCGTTGAACAGAGCAAGACAGCCTTTCACGGTGTCAATTGCATCGAACGTCAGCTCTTTGTCTTCCTGCATATCTTTGTTGTATGCCAGCGGAATGCCCTTCATGGTTGTGAGCATCGACATCAGCGCTGCGTAAACGCGGCCTGTTTTTCCTCTGACAAGCTCTGCAATATCCGGGTTCTTCTTCTGCGGCATAATGCTGCTTCCGGTGCTGTATGCGTCATCAATATCCACGAACTGGTACTCGTTGGTGTTCCAGATGATAATCTCCTCGGAGAAACGCGACAGATGCATCATGATGGTGGAAAGAGCGCTTAAAAGTTCAATGACATAGTCACGGTCGGATACGGAATCCATGCTGTTTAAGGTCGGGCCGTCAAAGCCGAGCAGCTCTGCGGTGTAAGCGCGGTCCAACGGATACGTCGTTCCAGCCAGCGCACCGGAACCGAGCGGACAGTAATTCATTCTCTTGTAGATGTCTGCAAGGCGGCCTCTGTCGCGGCGGAACATTTCAAAATATGCGCCCATGTGATGTGCCAGTGTGATCGGCTGTGCTTTCTGCAGATGGGTGAATCCCGGCATATAGGTGTGAATGTTCTCTTCCATGATTTTTTCGAGTGTTACCAGCACCTCTTTGACGAGTGCATCAATCTCGGTGATCTCATCGCGGACATAAAGTTTCATATCGAGGGCTACCTGGTCATTGCGGCTTCTTCCGGTGTGCAGCTTCTTTCCGGCATCTCCGATGCGGTCGATCAGGTTTGCCTCCACGAAGCTGTGGATATCCTCATATTCGCTGGTGATTTCCAGTTTTCCGCTCTCTACGTCGGCAAGAATCCCCTCCAGTCCTGCAAGAATCTGGTCTCTTTCGTCTTCTGTCAGAATGCCCTGTTTTGCCAGCATCTTTACGTGTGCCATGCTGCCTTTGATGTCCTGTTTATAGAATTTCTGATCAAAGCTGATGGATGCATTAAAATTATACACTAACTTGTCGGTCTCTTTTGTAAACCGTCCGCCCCATAACTGTGCCATTTTCATTCCTCTTTTCCTGTAAGTTTTTTAAATTATCATGTATTATTATACAAGACTCCCCTCTTCCTTTGCAAGTCAAATCACCTACTTTCCCGAATTTCGGCGTTTTGTGTAGTTTTTCTCCAGCCAGCCCAAGATGCCGTACAATCCTGCCGCAACGAGGCAGAGGATCAGGATGGACAGGATTACCCAGTCAAGTCTGAACAGATTTGCCCACCTTTTTGCGGCAGAGACGCTCGTCAGCCGCCCGATTTGCCGCTATCCAGAGCTCTTCAGAGACGATAGCAGGAATTTTCCCCGCATAGACGTACTGCCCGCCCGGCGGTGTAGGGAGCGTTTTTCCGGTGTTAAAATCGTAATGCTTCCTGTTCATGACTACGGTGCCTTTATTCATGGGATTCCGCACCATGCGGATAATGTCTGTTCCAGAGAATGGTTTTCCGGCGCGGCTGCGGACGCCCTCCGCTGCCAGAACCGCCGCAATTTTCCGTCCGCCGAGACCGTCTGCACAGAGTTCGTACATACGGCGCTTCACTGCGGCCTCCTCCGGGATGATCTCAATCGCTCCGTCTGCCGTCCGCCGGTAACCATAACTTTTTGAGGTCAGCACCGGCTTTCCATTATTCTGCTGCCGTTTCTGGTGCGCCAGATTCATCTTCTTGCTCAGCTCCCGGCTGTACTCCTCCGCCAGAATCGCCTTAATGCCGGTCAGAAGCGCGTCTTCCGGCGAATAGAATGTGTTCTCCAGATAAAAATACAGCCGCTTTCCGGCGCAGTTTAAGCGGTCTGCGAACAGATACCAGTCCCGCGTGTTCCGCATCAGGCGGTCCTGCGACTTGATTACGACGACATCAAACCGGTTCTGCTCGAGATCCTCGTACAGGCGGTTATATTCCCGTCTGCCCTTCCGGCTCGTACCGGAGCGGCTCTCCACGTAGGCATCCACAAGCCTCCATCCTCTTGCCCGGATTGCCTCTTCCGCCTCCGCCGCCTGCCTTACCAGCGCATCCTTCTGGTTTTCCTCCTCGGTGCTGCACCTTGCATAATAAACCGCACGCAGCTTCTCCTCTTCCATCTCCTGTCTCACTTTCCAGATGCTTCTCTTTACTATATAGAAAAAAGGACCGGAAAGTTCCGACCCTCTTTTTGTAATTTCTTTTTACGGATTGCACCGTCCGCACGGCTCATAGCCTTCGGCGATCAGGTCCTCGCGCGGTCCCTGATATGTCGCCTTGTTTTCATCCTTAATCGAGCTGACGCTGGAGCATGACGGCAGGTGGAATTTCATGCTGGATGTGTTCATGACATATTCCTGCTGATCCGTCATCGTTCCGCTGCTTTCGCTTAACGTGCTGTCTCCCGTTGCATAATTAATCGAGATGCCCGGCTGATTGTTGTATGCGAAGATATGGAAGGAAATGCCCTCGCCGTCATCTTCCATGGAAAGTGCCTCCATCTCCACACCGTCCGCTACAAGGTCGTCCCCGGTAAAAATTGGTGTAACGCGGTACAGCACATGGTTTCCGGTCTCTTTGACGTAGTCGGCAACCATGTTTTCAAACGGCAGCATGCCCTCGACGTTCAGATAACGTGTTCCAGTGATCAGATTCTTCTCGTTTGCATTCTCACCGGTCAGCTGGTATCCGATCAGATGGCAGCGGTTGTACAGATATTTACCTTCCACCTGATCATATTTTACCGTATGCCAGCCCGTCGGCTTTACCTGGCCGATCGCGCCGCGCTTCTCCGTCGGCATCAGATCCTGGCCGATATTCGCCTCTGCCACGCCGCACCGTCCCAGGCTGTCCGGATCGCTGTAATGCTCGTACGACTCGGTCGTCTTTTCCTCATCGGTAAAATCCGGCTCATTTCCGTTTAAAACGACATACGGTTCACCGGAAAACTCCGGAACATCAAGAACTGAAACGGCCGTCGGTGCCTGATCGGTAATCTGGGATTCCGTCATCGTATAAGCGGCCGTAACCTCCGAACCGGAATCTGCTCTCTCCGTCGAGAGAAGATCCTGCGCCTCACAGCCGGTCAGTGTCAGAGCAAGAAGCGCCGCCAGCAGCAGAAGCTGTTTTCTTAGTTTTTTCATTTCTCATATACCTCTTTCGTTATTTTCTCATGGGAATAGCCTGCAAACTCCTCCTCGGACACTTTATTCCATTTGGAAAGATCCAGGTCGAATTTCCGGTCAGACGGATAATGCCGGTTCCACCAGAAAACGATGATTTTCTCTATCTTCGCTTCCACAGCCTGCAGTCCCGTATTCTCCACAAAGCAGTATTCTCCTTCGCCTGCCTGCTCCAGAAAATCTGCCGCCGCCTGAAGTGTTACCTTCCCACTCTCCTTCTGCTCCGCGAACAGCTTTTCCGAAGCCGGATTCATCCAGAGCGTTTTCCCCTCACACAGTTCGCAGATTTTTTCCGTTACCACGCGGTCCCGCGAAACGCGTCGTCCGCCAAACTGCATTCCTTTTCGTTCTTCCAGACATACGATTCCAATCATCTGTCATCCTCCCTTCTCTTGCGTGTGCATATCTGAACACCTGACTGCCGTAGATAATCAGATAGCCAAGCCCCTCTCTTGCCCCGATAAACTCTCCGATTACAACACCGACGAGGCACAGGCCGATGTTGACCTTCCACACGGCGAGCAACCCCGGAAACGACCACGGCAGCACGACGCGGAACAGCATATCCTTCTTCGTTCCGCCGAGTGTTGCAATCAGGCGGAGCATATCCGGCTCCACACTCTGAAAGCTGCTGTAAATGCTGATCACCGAGCCGAATATCGCAACGGAAATGCCGGCCGTGATGATCGTTTTCACGTTTGCCCCCATCCACACAATGAGAAGCGGGGCGAGCGCCGATTTCGGCAGGCTGTTCAGGACTACCAGGTACGGCTCCATCACCGCAGAAAAGCGCGGAAAGAGCCACAAAAGCACAGCGAACGCCATGCCAAGTGTCGAGACGAGCAGAAAGCTGATTCCCGTCTCATACACCGTGATCCCGATATGGCGCAGAAGGTTCTGCTCCGTCAGCAGGGTCACGAACGTTTTTCCCACCCGCACAGGGCTGGAAAAGATAAACGGATCGATCCATCTCAGATCCGCCGCCACCTCCCATAATACCAGAAAACTGACGAGAAGCAAAGCCCGAAACACCCGCACCTGCTCCCGTTCTCTTTTTTTCTGCCGGAGATACGCCCTCTGAAAGCTGCTCTCCGGCGTTTTTGCCTGCTCACGCATTTTCATTCAGCTCCTTCCAGATGGCATTGAAATACGTTTTAAATTCCGGCGCACTGCGCGCTTTCATCGGCGTGCGCTCCTCCATCGCAAACCGGATTGGAATCTTTTTTTTCACATATGCCGGCCGTGCCGCCAGAACAATCACACGGTCCGCCATGCTGATGGCCTCCGAAATATCGTGTGTCACGAGAATTGCTGTCTTTCCCTCTTTTTTGATGATCTTTCCGATATCATCACAGACGTTCAGCCTCGTCTGGTAGTCGAGAGCGGAGAACGGCTCGTCAAGCAGCAGAAGATCCGGCTCCATCGCCAGTGTACGGATCAGTGCCGCCCTCTGCCGCATACCGCCGGAAAGTTCGGACGGACGGGCATCGGAAAAGGATTTCAGGCCGTATGTCTCCATCATCTCCCCGACTTTTTCTTTCCGCTCGGGTGTCAGCGTGCGCGAAATCTCAAGGCCCAGCAGAACGTTGCTGTAGATGGTCCGCCATTCAAACAGGTGGTCCCTCTGCAGCATGTAGCCGATATGGAGATCCGCCTCCGTGATCGGCCGTCCGCGGCTCAGCAGAGTTCCCGCCTCCGGCTTTAAAAGACCGGAAATCAAGTTCAGGATCGTGCTCTTTCCGCAGCCGCTCGGTCCGACAAGAGCAACAAATTCCCCCGGGTTTACCGAAAAGGTCAGATCGCACAGCGCCGGTGTTTCTCCTTTCATGGTGTGATAGGACAGTGATATATGCTCTAATGACAGGATTTGATCATCCATTTTTTTGCATCCTCCTCTATCTATAAGATATCATATGCAGCTTGCATCCCAGCCGCGCTGAGGCTATAATAGAAAGGATTGAAAGATACCAGGAGGTTTGAAGATACATTATGGCCAATAAAAGAAATTACCAGAAGGAGCTGGATGCGAAGATTGCAGGACTTCACGGTGAAGTTCCGACCTTGCTGCTGCACAGCTGCTGTGCGCCGTGCAGCAGTTACGTGCTGGAATATCTGTCGCAGTATTTTTCCATTACGCTCTTTTACTATAATCCCAACATCTATCCGCCGACGGAGTACGAGCACCGCGTGGAGGAACAGCAGCGTCTGATCCGCTCTCTTCCCGCCGTGCATCCGATTTTCTTCTGCCCCGGCCCGTACGATTCTAACCGGTTCTATGAGCTGACACGCGGGATGGAAAATGTGCCGGAGGGCGGCGAGCGCTGTTTTGTCTGCTATGAAATGCGGCTCCGCGAAGCGGCCGAAATGGCAAAGCAGCTCAAACTCGACTATTTTACAACAACCCTCTCCATCAGCCCGCTGAAAAACGCGGAAAAGCTGAATGAAATCGGAGAACGGCTTGCCGCCGAATACGGGATCCCATATCTCAATTCAGATTTTAAGAAACGGGGCGGCTACCAGCGTTCCATCGAACTTTCCCATGAATACGGACTCTACCGCCAGGACTACTGCGGCTGCGTCTTTTCCCGCCGGGAACGCGACGCACGGGTGGCAGCACAGGAAAATGAAAACAGCTGATGTGCTCTTTGAAGTGCCCGGCCAAAAGCTCCGTCAGGATATGCTGTACGAACTGATCTTCCTGAAACTTGTAACAGCAAACGCCCTTTGCAGCAGATCTTTTTCCTGCAAAGGGCGTTCGTATTTCTGTCATATTTCTCATGATACCAGAAAACCCGCAGAACCTTACGTCCTGCGGGTTTCTAAAGAATAAGCCGAAAATCAGATTCGAACTGACGACCCCTTCATTACGAGTGAAGTGCTCTACCGGCTGAGCTATTTCGGCTTGTGAAATTCATTTCCTGAATGACACAATCATTATTATACCGTATTTTTTTGAAATTGCAAGCATTTTTTTGAAATTTATGAATCTTTTTCTAAAATTTGTTCCGCCCCACTGATTTCCCGCCGTTTCCATCCCTGTTGTTTTCACCTCCCTGGCGCAAATTTTATGCATAAACTTTGTCCTTACTTTCAAAAATTAAGGAAAACCATCCCTTTTCCTTATAAAAATTAATGTATTTTGAAAGAAAAGCATTGACAACCGCCAAAAAAGTAAGTATAGTTTTTAACTAAAGGAAGAAAGGGGCTGTTGTCATGACCATGCAATACGATAATCTGGAAGACAAGCTCAGTCAGCTTGTAGAGTATACGAAAGATTCCGGAAAGATTGATTTATCTTTATACACTGAGTACGATGTAAAACGGGGACTGCGTGATTCCACTGGTAAAGGTGTTCTCACCGGCCTGACCGAAATTTCCGATGTTATCGGCTTCGATATTGATGAGCGCACCGGCGAAAAAGTTCCGACCGATGGCCGTCTCTATTTTCAGGGCTATAACGTCGCAGATCTGATCAAAGGTATGGAAGGACGACGCTTCGGTTTTGAAGAGATTACCTATCTTCTTCTGTTCGGTTCTCTTCCGACAGAACCGCAGTTAAATGATTTCAACGAAATTTTAAGTATCTACCGCGAGCTGCCGGACACTTTTGTCCGCGACGTTGTCATGAAGGCAACCAGCAAAAACATGATGAATACTCTGCAGCGCTGTGTGCTGACCCTGTATTCCTACGATGAAAAGCCGGATGACATTTCCATTCCGAACGTCCTCCGCCAGGCTTTGAGTCTGATCGCCAAAATGCCGCTGATCGCCGTTTACGGCTACCATGCATACCGCCACTACCACGAAAACCAGAACCTGATCATCCGAAATCCGAAACCGGAGCTGTCGATCGCTGAAAACATTCTGCAGATGCTTCACCCGGATGGAGATTACACTGCTCTGGAGGCAAAGGTTCTCGATGTTGCGTTAATTCTTCACGCAGACCACGGCGGCGGAAATAACTCAACATTTACGACACACGTTGTCTCCTCCTCCGGAACCGATACCTACTCTGCTGTTGCGGCTTCTTTAAGTTCCTTAAAAGGACCGCGCCACGGCGGTGCCAACTTGAAGGTTATGGAGATGTTTGAAAATATTGAAGAGAATGTTACAAACTGGGAAGACGAAAACGAACTGCGCACCTACCTGACCAAAATACTTGATCGTGAAGCATTCGATGGAACTGGTCTTATCTATGGTATGGGCCATGCTGTTTATACCCTGTCCGATCCACGTTGTGTGATTCTGAAAGAATATGCAAAGAAGCTTTCCGCTGAGAAGCACCGCGAGAAAGAATTTGCTCGCTATGAGTCTGTAGAACGCATTGCCGGCGAGTGTATCGCCAAAAAGCGCCGTCTGCTCAAACCAGTCTGTGCAAATGTTGATTTCTACAGCGGTTTCGTCTACGCAATGCTTGGCCTTCCAAAAGAGCTCTACACCCCGATCTTTGCTATCTCCCGTATCTCCGGCTGGTCCGCACACCGGATCGAAGAGCTTGTCAACGAAGGAAAGATCATCCGTCCGGCTTATAAATATGTCGGTCATCATCGTCCGTACGTTGCCATTGAAAGAAGAACCCCAAGAAAGACTTCCCACAGTTTTTCAAATAACTAAAAAATTATGCGAAAAGGACACCTGCCCCGTACCGTTCTGGTATCGGGCAGGTGTCCTTTTATTGCCAAGTGATCTCTCGAAAAACCCGCGGAGCGTGCTTCTCATGGTTATAAACAAAACTCTGCGTTATACCCGGATCTTTGTTCCCTTGGTGTCTCGTTTTGCCAGCTTAATCTTCGCTGTCAGAGAAATCTCTTTGTCGTGATACGTGATCGTGTAATCCATCCGGCTTGCCAGCAAATACGCATGCTCTACCGCGTCGTCCTCTGCCATACGGATACCACGCACACCAACGGCTGCTTTTTTCTTCTCCGGCACTTCACTCGTAAGGAAGCGCAGGAAGACACCGTTTTTCGTCTGCAGAACCACATACTCCTGCTCCTGGCAGACCTCGGCAAGAATCAGACGGTCCTCCTCGGATGAAAGCTTCGTCGCCGCGATCGTTCGTTTTACGACATCAAACTCGGATCCATCGACAAGTTTTACCATACCGGCCGCGCTGACGAACAGCAGCTTATTGTTCTTGATATTTTCCAGTGCATCGACGTAAATCATCTGCTCCTTCTGGCTGCTGTAATTTCCAAGGTTGTCGATCGGCGTTCCCTTGTCACGGAATCTTCCATACGGGATGTCCATTACTTTGATGCTGTGCATCATGCCAAGATCCGTAAAGACGCAGATCTTATCGGTGTTTTTGCACTGGAACACATATTTGTTCTCGTTGTGCACAGCCTCTTTGTTCCGCTCGTAAGCAGACGTATCGATCGTCTTCGCATAACCGAAGCGGTCCATCAGGAAGACAACATCCATCTCCTCGACCTTCGGCTCCTCAAGAACAATCGCCTCAGCATTCTCAATCGCCGTTTTCCGCTTGTGGCCGTACTCTTTTTTAATCTGCGTCAGATCTTCCATAATAACTTCCGACATCGAGTCGTAATGATTTAAGATATCTTCGTACTTCGTAATCTTCGCCACAGTCGCCTCATGATCTTTTAAGAGTGCTTCCACTTCCAGTCCGATCAGTTTCTGCAGACGCATCTCCAGAATCGCCGTTGCCTGGCGTTCCGTAAAGCAGAGCTGTGCTGCCATACGCTCACTTGACTTTGATTTGAAGCGGATACCATCGGTCACACCCATAATCAGACACTCTTTGACCTGCTTCTGTGTCTTGCTTCCGCGCAGGATCTCAATGATCAGATCGATCACATCGCATGCCTTGATCAGACCTTCCTGCACCTCGCGGCGCTCCATCTCTTTGCGGAGAAGGTTCTGGTATTTGCGGGTTGCCACTTCAAACTGGAAATCAACGTGATACTCGATCACCTGTTTAAGGCTTAACGTCTCCGGTCTTCCATCTGCCACGGCGAGCATGTTGACACCGAACGTATCTTCCAGACGTGTTTTCTTGTACAGCAGATTCGTGATCCGCTCCACATCCGCGCCTTTTTTCAGTTCGAGCACGATGCGTGTTCCTTCTTTCGAGGACTGGTTGGAAATGTCGACAATTTCCGGCGCTTTCTTGCTCTCCACAAGCCCCGCCACATCGTTCAGGAACTTTCCGATGTTCGCACCGATCATCGGGTACGGAATTTCGGTGATCACAAGATACTGCTTTCCGTTTCTGCCTTTCTCCACTTCCACTTTTCCGCGGATTTTAATCTTTCCGACACCTTTTTCGTAGATCGACAGCAGGTCATCCTGATTGACGACAATACCGCCGGTCGGGAAATCCGGTCCTTTGATGTATTTCATCAGACCTTTGACGGTGATGTCGTTGTTTTTCATGTAGGCCTTGACCGCATCCACAATCTCACACAGGTTGTGCGGCGGAATGCTTGTTGCCATACCGACAGCGATACCGTCTGCGCCATTCAACAGAAGGTTCGGCACGCGCACCGGCAGAACAGACGGCTCTTTTTCCGTCTCGTCGAAGTTCGGTACGAAATCGACAACGTCTTTGTCGAGATCCTTTAAATAGACCTCCTGTGTAATTTTCTGCAGTCTCGCCTCGGTGTATCGCATTGCAGCGGCACCGTCACCCTCAATCGATCCGAAGTTTCCGTGACCGTCCACAAGCGGCTGCCCTTTTTTGAAATCCTGTGCCATTACGACAAGAGCATCGTAAATGGAACTGTCGCCGTGCGGATGGTATTTACCCATCGTATCGCCAACGATACGCGCGCACTTTCGGAACGGCTTGTCGTACTGGATGCCGAGCTCATACATGTCATACAGAGTACGGCGCTGTACCGGCTTTAAACCGTCCCGCACGTCCGGAAGCGCTCGGGAAATGATGACGCTCATCGCATAATCAATATAAGATTTCTGCATGACCTCAGAATATTCGGTCCGTATAATCTGATCTTCTGATTTTTCTCTCATCTTCCTTTGTCCTTCCTGTTAAATATCCAGCTCTGCATCGGTTGCATGCTCATAAATAAATGCTTTCCGCGGCGGAACCTCGGTTCCCATCAGCACTTCCGTCACATCGGAGGCCATACGGGCATCCTCGATCTCCACACGCTTCAAAAGTCTCGTCTCCGGATTCAGTGTCGTCTCCCAGAGCTGCTCCGGGTCCATCTCGCCAAGACCTTTGTAGCGCTGCAGCGTAAATTTTTCTTTGTGTGTCTTTCTGTATTTTTCCAGTGCTTTGTCGTCGTACAGATACTCTTCTTTTCCGCGGGACGGCATTGCCTTGTAAAGAGGCGGCATCGCGATATAGACATGTCCCTCGTAGATCAGCTCCGGCATGAAACGGTAGAACAATGTCAGCAGCAGCGTTGAAATATGCGCACCGTCGACATCGGCATCTGCCATGATGATAATTTTATCGTAACGGAGCTTTGTGATATCGAAGTCGTTGCCGTAACCCTCGGAAAAGCCGCAGCCGAATGCATTGATCATGGATTTGATCTCGGCATTTGCCAGAACTTTATCAATAGAAGCCTTCTCTACGTTCAGAATCTTACCGCGGATCGGCAGAATCGCCTGGAAATTACGGTTACGCGCCGTCTTTGCGGAACCGCCCGCAGAATCTCCCTCGACGATAAAGATCTCGCACAGCGACGGATCCTTTTTCTCGCAGTTTGCCAGTTTGCCGTTCGTATCAAACGAATATTTCTGCTTGGTCAGCATATTCGTCTTGGCTTTTTCTTCGCTTCTGCGGATTTTGGCAGATCGCTCAGCGCAGGCAAGAACATTTTTCAGCACTTCGAGATTGCGGTCGAAATACAGCGGAATCTCCTCGCCCGTTACTTTTCCGGCGGCCTTTGCCGCATCCGGGTTGTCCAGCTTCGTTTTTGTCTGGCCCTCGAACCGCGGATCCGGGTGCTTGATCGAAATAACAGCGGTCATACCGTTTCGGATATCCGATCCCGTAAAGTTATTGTCTTTTTCTTTTAAGACACCGATCTCTCTGGCATAGCTGTTCATAATCGTCGTAAAGGTCGATTTGAAACCGGAAATATGGGTACCGCCCTCAGCGTTGTAGATATTATTACAGAAGCCGAGCACGTTTTCCTGGAATTCGTTGATATACTGGAACGCACATTCCACGGTAATGCCCTCAGATTCCCCTTTGAAATAAATCGGATCGTGGATTGCCTCTTTATTCTTATTCAGATCGCGCACAAAACCAACAATGCCGTCCGGCTCGTGATACGTCAGGTGCTCCTCTTTTCCATCGCGCAGATCGGAAAAATAAATGGTAAGCGCCGGGTTCAGATATGCAGTCTCATGGAGACGGCTTTTGACCTCTGTTGCGGAAAAACGCGTTTTCTCAAAGATTTCCGGATCCGGCAGGAAGTTGATGCGGGTTCCGCTGTTCTTCGTTTTTCCGATCTTCGGCAGCAGCCCATCCTCATCGAGTTCCTGTACGGCAACACCTCGTTCGTAGCGGTCGTGGTAAACCCAGCCGCCGAGGCTGACCTGTACGTCAAGATAGGTGGAAAGCGCATTGACAACCGAAGAACCGACACCGTGCAGACCGCCGCTTGTCTTGTACGCATTGTTGTCGAATTTACCGCCGGCGTGCAGGGTTGTAAAAACGAGACGCTCCGCCGGAACGCCTTTTTCATGCATGCCGACCGGGATTCCGCGGCCGTTGTCAGTCACGGTCGCCGAGCCGTCTGCTTCAAGTGTTACGTGAATGGTGTCGCAGTAGCCCGCAAGATGCTCGTCCACCGCATTGTCTACAATTTCATAAATCAGATGATTCAGGCCTTTCCGCGAGGTACTTCCGATATACATACCAGGGCGCTTACGCACTGCTTCGAGACCTTCCAGCACGGAAATACTGCTGGCATCATACGTTTCTTTTTTTGGCATAACTGTTCTATCCTCACTTATGTGTTACTGTCTTTTTCTCTTAAAAATACTTCTGTCTGTCCCATTTTGGGGCACAGTATTTTATTATATCATTTTTCTTCCCGGAATAGCAAGATTTTCTTTAGAAGAAAGAATCTCCTCCGTTCATCAGCTCCTTAAAAGAAGTCACGTAGCGGTCTGCTTCCTGCTCCATCTTTGCGCGGTTTCCTTCCCCGCTTCTGTCATACACGCCCACAGCCGCAAATCCGCCCATTTTGGCGCCGCGGATTCCCGCTAGGATATCTTCATATACCACACACGTTTCCGGCGGAAGAGACAGCTTTTCAGCCGCTTTCTCGTAGATATCCGGAAAGCCCTTGCCGCGCTTTACTTCCGAGACGGTGACAAATGCTTTAAAATACTCATAAATCCCATTTCTCTTTAAGGCCGGCTCATACAGCTCCGGGCTCGATGAGGTAGCAACCGCCATGCGGATTCCTTTTTCTTTTAAATAGCGGAGATATTCTGCTGCCCCGTCTTTTAACTCCACTTCATACGTATAGGCGTCGACCGCCATCTGATGCCACTCCTGAATCAGCTCTTCCGGCGTTTCCGGAAAGCCGAACCGTCTGATCGTGTAGCGGGCAGCCTCCAGAAAGCCGAGAGGTGTAATCGCCTCCTGATAATCCGGCGGAACCTCAAGTCCTCTCTTCTTTAAAAATGCAACATCGATGTCATCCCAGACCCGCATCGAGTCGAGCAGTGTTCCGTCCAGATCAAAAATGGCTCCTTTGTACTGTTTCATTTGTCTTCTCCTTCTCTATTCTAATCTTTTTTCTTTCTTTTTAGAACGTATTTCTGTTTTTTAGAACATTTGTTTGTTTCATCATACCATAACTGGCAAAAAATGCAAGTAAAATGCGAATTTCGCTACTTTTTGAAATTTTTTAAATTTTTTTCAAAAAAACACTTGCATTTTCTCCAGACATCGTGTATTATAAGCGAGTACGGTTCGTTGGTCAAGAGGCTAAGACGTCGCCCTCTCACGGCGAAAACAGGGGTTCGATTCCCCTACGAACTGCTGAAGGTTTTGCAGAATCCCTTCTCTTTAAAAATTCTGTTCTATATCATACGGTTCGTTGGTCAAGAGGCTAAGACGTCGCCCTCTCACGGCGAAAACAGGGG
>ERZ1106935.1345-NODE-1345-length-21792-cov-3.986337_pt1 | contig 21792 bp, 15 predicted proteins | sample MGYA00403666_ERZ1106935 | MGnify/ENA primary metagenome ERZ1106935 (study PRJEB35170, sample SAMEA104062452) | human gut metagenome | biome: human gut; feature: human-associated habitat; material: faeces | place: Denmark | collected 2012-11-20 ... | reverse complement strand
ACGGAGCAATGATTGGAAAAATGAGCTGTTTGAGTTTATTAAAAGAGAACCATGGAATGTATTTTTTTTGATGCTGTTTGTATGGATTATCATATGTACAATGCATTCGGCTAATAAATATACTTCAATATTTGGGACAGAGTACAGATATGAAGGTCTTGTGACATATTGCTGCTATGCGGCGGTTTATATGTGTGCGCATATAGTTAAAGAAGCAAAATATAGAAAATGCATATTCAATACATATGCGGTAACAGCAGTTATACTTGGAATATGCCTGTTGCTTCAAGATAATCATTTGTTATATATGCACAAAATATTTGTTTATGATAGAGCAACTGTATTCAGCCAGTTTAATCATTTTGGGTATTATCTTAACATGTCAATTCTGGTAATGACAGGGCTATTCTTAACGTCAGATGTTAAGAAAAATGAAATTATGTATGCAGCAGGAATGGCATTCCAGTTATTTTGCCTTTTGGTGAACAATACATTTGGTGCGTATCTTGGCTCTATGTTTGGTGTTATAGCTGTATGCATAATGTATGTTGTAAGAACTAACAATATAAAGAAAATACTAGTGCCGATAATTATATATATTTCTCTTAGCGCAGTCAGCATGTCAGGAATCATTCCATCAAGCAGTGGACAGAACTTAAAAGTTAATTTATCAACCTTCTCTCATGATGTTAATGCAGTCGTATCAGATGCGGAAGATGCAGATGGAGCAGGGACGGGAAGAATGAGATTATGGAAAGCTTGCTTAAAAATGATACCGGAAAGTCCAATATTAGGATATGGACCAGAACAATTGAATGAAAAATATGCTGGCGAATTGGGAGGCGTGTTAGCAGGAGGCACTGACAGACCAGAAAATGAATATATACAGTATATGGTGTTTATGGGAATACCAGGGCTTGTAATGTATATGGGTGCATTAATATCAATGATGATATGCCAATTGAAGAAAATTAAAAAAATGGAACTTATAACGATAGCTTCGGCAGGATGTGCATTGGCATATGCAGCAGGTGCATGCTTTGGAAATTCAATGTATTATACAACACCATATTTCTATATGTTTTTAGGAATGACGGCAAGAACGATTAAGCTAAAAAATACGAAATAAAAGTGAAAATTACCCACTTTTAGTGTGTAGTATGATATTATTAAGACATGTTATAAATATAAAAGTGAATTTAAAAAGAATTTATTTTTTGTTAATTTTGTTTGTTAATTTTAGTAAAATTATTGTCCTGATTGTGCTTATGTGTTATACTAAATGCACTAAAAAGGAAAGATTTTACTAAGAATGGGGAGTGTGATATGGAAACATTTTCATACAAAGCGGTTGACGCTTCGGGAAAAGATGTTAAGGGTGCTATTGAAGCAGAAAGTAAAGATGAAGCAGCCAGAAAGATAAAGGAACAGGGCTTTACTCCTATATCAATAGGTAAGCAGGGAGCTTTGGATAAAGATGTTAATCTATCATTTTTTGGCCCAAGGAAAATACCGGCACGAGATATGAGTGTATTCTGCCGGCAGTTTGCAAGTATTCTTAAAGCAGGTGTAAGTGTAATTAATGCATTGGAGATGCTTGGTGAACAGACAGAGAATAAGAGACTTAAAGAGGCGATTGAGAGAACCCAGTCCAGTGTAGAAAAAGGTGAAAACCTTTCGGATTCAATGAAGGAGAATGAAGAGTTTCCAAGTATTCTTGTTGATATGATTAAGGCTGGTGAAGCTTCTGGTAGTTTGGAGAATTCTCTTACACGAATGGCGGTACAGTTTGAAAAAGATGCCAAGTTAAAAGGTGTTGTCAAGAAAGCAATGATGTATCCAATAGTTCTTATCTTTGTTATGATAGGTGTTATTGTAGTAATGCTTACATTTGTTATACCAAGCTTTATGACAATGTTTGAAGATCTTGATTCAGAACTTCCAATAACAACGAGAATGATTCTTGCAATGAGTGACAGTGTTAAAGGATACTGGTATGTATATCTTATTGTTGTCATTGGAATAGTTGTGGGAGTTAAGTTATATGGTAATACGGAGAATGGAAGGCATAACCTTGATAAATTAAAGTTAAAGATTCCAGTATTCGGATTGTTACAGACTAAGTCAGCATGTGCTTCATTTGCAAGAACAATGAGTACATTGTTACAGGCTGGTATGCCAATGATTGATGCACTTGAGATATCTGCTTCTACTATGAAGAATGTATTATATTATGATGCATTAGAAAAAGTAAAGAGCGGTGTATCATTAGGCTTGCCTCTTTCTAATCAGTTAAGAACATCGGGGCTTTTTCCTCCGATGGTTGTACATATGGTAGGTATTGGCGAAGAAACTGGTAATGTTGAAGAGATGCTTACCAATTCAGCAGTTTATTATGAAGAAGAAGTTGAAGTCCAGACACAGACTCTTACTTCGTTAATGGAACCTATTATTATTGTGCTTATGGCTTTTGTTGTTGTACTTTTGATACTTGCAATTTACCAGCCAATGATTCAGCTTTACAATACGTTGGGTTCACAAGGTTAGTATATAATCTGTTCTGTAGGTCGCTTAACGAGAACGGATTTATATAAATATATTTCAAAAGGGAGATATGAAACATGAAAAAAACACAGAAAAAATTAGGTAACAAAGGTTTCTCTTTAGTAGAGCTTATTGTAGTTATTGCCATTATGGCAGTACTTATTGGTGTACTTGCTCCAACACTTATTAAGAACATTGAGAAATCAAGAAAATCAAAAGATGATCAGAATCTGGATACAGTTAGAGGCGCTATAGTTACTGTTTTAGCAGATGAAACTTATCATTCAGAATTAGTAGGTAAGACTGTTACAGTAACAGGCTCTACAGGCGCTATTACATGTAAAGAAATTAGCGACGCTGCTAAGAAGGAGTTAACAGATACTATTGGTTCAACAGAATGCAAACTTACATCAAAAGACTACAAAGACAAGACCATTACTTTTACAATTGATGCAGATGGAAAAGTTACACAGTCTAATCCTAGTTAAAATAATTTCAAATGATTAGATAAAGATTGGGTTTTTGCAAATGAGAGAAACATATAGAAATAATAATAAGGGGTTCTCATTAGTAGAACTTATTATTGTTATTAGTATTATGGCAGTACTATTAGGTGTGATTACACCAGCACTTATCAGATATCTTCAGAAATCGAGAATTATTAGAGATGAGCGGAATCTTGATATTGTAAGAGAATCAATAGAAACAGTTTTGTCTAATGAGGATTTTTATGAGGATTTAGCGGATTCAAGCGTTGTAATAAATGAAGATGGAACGATTGCAATTAATAATACAAAGATTTCATCAGAAGAAAAAACTAAGGTGACCAAAGAACTTACCGATGTTTTAAATAATAATAAAATTGAGATGTCTTCATTTAGATATAACTCTAAAAAGATAATTTTCAAAGTGATTGATGGAGTGGTGTCTGAACCAGAAGTTGAACAATAGGCACAACTCAATAATATTATCTAAGGAACATTAAATCATGCAATACGAATTACTACTGTACTTCATTATCTTTCTATACGGCATCGTATTCGGAAGTTTTTTGAACGTACTGATTTACAGATTACCATTAAAAGAGAATATAGCTACAGAACATTCGCATTGTATGACATGTGGCGCAAAAATCCAGTGGTATGATCTCATACCACTGGTAAGCTACATAATACTTGGTGGAAAATGCAGACACTGCAAAGCTAAGATATCACCGCAGTATCCAATCATTGAAGCGACCAATGGGATAGCATATGTGATAGTATTCTTAGTTCACGGATTTAATGCGGTAAGCATATTGATGTGCTTTGCATTTTCAATATTTCTTGTTATTTCAGTCATTGACTGGAGAACTTTCGAGATACCATTTTCACTTAATGTGGCAATTGGTGTTTTGGCAGTGATAAGAATCATATTAGATCACAAGAACCTATTAGACTATCTAATAGGGTTTTGTGTTATAAGTGGATTCATGCTCATATGTCTTTTTATTGGACGAGCGATTAAAGGAATTGACGCTTTTGGCGGTGGAGACATTAAGCTGATGGCGTTTGCAGGATTATTTTTAGGATGGAAGTGCATTATTCTGGCATTTCTGATTGGCTGCATCTTGGGTGCAGTCATTCATTCCATCCGTATGAAAGTTACGGATGCTGAACATGTACTGGCATTCGGACCATATTTGTGTGCAGGGCTTACAATAGCCATGCTTTTTGGTACGAATATAATTAACTGGTATCTTTCTTTTATGGGATTCTAACTAATCTGTGTATTTATGTAGGAGAGTTTTGGACTATATAGAAAGGACAGGAAATTTATATATATTTTTATAACTAGAAATCATTAGCTTATTATGTGGGGAGCTGGATAGGAGGATTTTATGGCTGCATCTAAAGCCAAAGGTAAATTGGTAAGTATCGTTATCAATAACGAGTATATTAAAATATGTGAAATCACTAAATCAGGTAAGAACAGTGTCGTTCATAAGACTGTTACAATTCCTGCACCGGAAGACTGCTATGTTGAGGGTGTAATTGAGCAGACTGACGTACTTGCTAAGGCAATCAAGGTTGTTATGGACGAGCATAGATTTAATGCTAATAATGTCGCATTTTCTATCAGTTCTCCAAGACTTGCAACTAAGGAAGTTCTTATTCCTAATGTTAAGGCTAATAAGATTGATAAACTTGTACAGGCTAATGCTACAGAGTATTTCCCAGTTAATATGGATGAGTATATCATTCAGTATACGGTTCTTGAGAAAGTAGAAGATCAGGGACAGGAAAAGATTAAACTTATGGTTGCTGCTGTACCATCAGAAGTTGTAGAGTCTTACTATGGACTTGCTAAGGCTTTAGGACTTAAGGTGGCATTCGTTGATTATGCTGGTAACAGTACATACCAGATTATGAAGCAGCAGATTGGACCAGAAGTCAGCCTTGTTATTCAGGTTGAGAATGATGGTACTGTAATCAATATTTTCAAGGATAATGTATTGCAGTTACAGAGAAATGTTCCTTATGGAAAGTCAATGCTTGTTAATGCAGTTATGGAAAAGTATGGACTTAAGTATGAGGCTGCGACAGCAAAGCTTCAGAATGAAACACTTCTTCACTCAAGATTTGATGGAGATGAGGTTACAGAATCATTAAGATATATGGCAAGTAACATTAACCGAGTTATTGATTATTATGTATCGCGTAACAGAATATCAATCCAGAAGGCATACTTAATCGGACATTCTACATCTATTAAGGGCTTTGCAACACTTCTTTCTAATGAGCTTAATATGCCAATCGAGAAGGTTGAGAGACTTAAGAATATTGCACTGGACAAGAAAGCGTATGTTGAAGAGGCTACTCTTACAAGTTATGTAACTAACTTGGGTGCTGTTATTGATCCGGTTGATTTTATTCCTAAGAGACTTATTGAGAGTGGTGCCAGAAAAGAAAATACAAAGACTCTTATCGTAGGATTTGTTGGAGCCCTTGCGGTTTCTGCACTCCTTGTTCTTATTCCACTTGTTCAGGTTGTTGCTCTTAATGCAGAGATTGGATCTCTTAATAAGAGTATAAAGAAGCTGAGCATTATTAATGATGTTGTTAATGAATATTATTCAGCTAAAGACAAATATAATGATATCGCAGCATTTGCAGCACTTACATCAGACAGCGATGACGCATTACAGGATTTTGTTGATTATCTTGAAAAGAATATGCCAAGTGATATTACTATCCAGTCTTTCAATGTTGCATCAGGAGCAATTACTGTTAATGGAACAGCGGGAAGTAAGTCTTCAGTAGCTAAGTTCATTCAGGAACTTCAGAAGAATTCTTCTGTACTTAATGTTGATGCCCCTACTATAACAGAGACTAAGGATAATGCAGGTACAATTGAAGTTACATTTTCATTATCATGTACATTTGTTGGAGGAACATCTAATACAACTGATATGAAGTCATCTAATACATCAAACAGTACTAAAAATAGCAGTACTAAGAGTTCAACAACAAAGTAGGAGGGGAGTCAGATGGATAAGTTAAAAGGTATGTTAAAAATCTCTGAAAGAGACAAAAAGTTATTGGTTGTTGTATTAGCAGTGCTTATTATGGCTCTTGCTTATTTCTTTGGATTTCAGAATCTTTCAGACCAGGTAGATACTTTATCTACTAAAAAGACTACTCTTGAGACAACTCAGAGAGACTTAAAAGAAAAGAATAACAACAAACAGAAGTATGTTAATGATACAATGAATTATCTTAAGCAGTATGATAATCTTCTTGACAGATATGCGGCAGGGAGCACACAGCCTAATTCAATTGATTTCTTTAACAAGACAGAGTCTGTAACGGGAACATGGGTAAGAAGTCTTTCTTTATCACCAACAACTGTTCTTTACAAGTTCGGTCAGATTGCTTCAAGTAATGTTAATGGAAAAAGCAATTATACTTCTAATCTTACCGGCTATAAGTCAACTATTAATATTGCTTATGAGTCAGATTATAGCCAGTGGAAGAATTTTATTAAATATGTCAATACATATGCTGATAAGAGCACAATTGATGCTTTATCTGCATCTTATAATGAGGCAACAGGTGTTGTCACAGGTACAGCATCTATTTCACTTTATTCAATTGAAGGTGGAAAGCGTGATTATAAGGAACCATCATTTGATGTTAAGACAGGAACAGGAAATATATTCTCAACAGTTACACCAACTGAGTAATAAGAGAATTCAGGGAGAGGGATATGAAATTATATAGAAGGAATAGAAAATTGAATAATTCCGGTTTTTCACTGGTTGAAGTACTGGTAGCGATTGTTATTCTTGCAATCATATCTCTACCGGTACTGAGTACATTTTCTAATGCTGCCAGAATTAATAATAAAGCAAGAAGGACTGAAAATGCTAATACTGCAATTAATAATATTATAGAGGAAGCAAAGAGTATGAGTCTGGACAGGCTTGCTGGTGGCAATGGACAATATACTTATCAGCAGCTAGGTGGAATTGACAGCACAACATATTCTGTAGGCAATAAGAAAGATGCTTCTAATATTCTTTATTATGAGGGTGTAAATAAAGAAAAATTCTATATCAAGGCAGAATTCGACCCATCTCCTTATACAACACCTGCTGACAGTACGGTTAAGGATAATCCTAATAATAATATTAATTCTGCAGGAATATCAGTATATGCAGATGTTTCGGCGGACAGTTCACTCGTTTATCGTGATGATAACAGTGATAATCAGGCAGTGGCACATTTTAAATATTATACAGGTGAGCAGGCATTTGACAGGTCTAAGATTACTAAGAGTACATCTATAGATGTTAATGTAACAAGAAATACTTCAGATGCATCTAAGGTTTTATTTGACCAGACAGCAGTTATTACAGTTACATATCATTATGATACTGTGCTTAGTTATCCTGATTATGTTAAGACAACTACACTTACAACTAATACTTTTGAAGCGGAAGAACGTGAGGAAGATGTAAGCGGTACAAAGCAGACTGTTTATTACGTTTCAGGAAAGATTAAGAAGAATATAAAGAATCTGTATGTATTCTATACTCCGTTTGATGATTATATCAGTACTAATAAGAAGGGTACAACAACTACAGATGGTACTATGGAAGTATATGTTAATGATAAGATTAATGTAACATACAAATATCCGGCAGAACTTACCAATGTAAGATATAGTGACCTTAACGTATATCTTCTTGAGCAGGAAAAGATAACGCAGGAAAAGAATGCAGATGGTTCAGTAGCATCAGCACAGAAATACAGAATGTTGGTTGATCATAATAAAGTTAAAGTTACATTTAATACGCAGGTTATGGGTAATCTTGCTGATAAAGCAGGAAACAAGGATACTGCAGCGAGAATTTATTCTAATATTAAAGACTGGAAGTCTAGTTCTTCATCAAAAACAGAAGATTCTATGTATAGACTTACAGTGACAGTATATTATAATGATTCAACTATGTCAGATGATTCAAAGATTGCAACTATGACATCTACTAAGATTAATTAGTCAGTGAAAGAATGGAGACAGTTTATGGGGAAAGTATTATTGAATTTGAAAAGAAAAAGAAATAATTCTGGTTCTACTATTGTAATAGTGCTTATTATGACTTCATTTGTATTGATTCTTTCAACACTGATTACTACAACTACAATGGTCAACCTTAAAATGAAGATGATAGCATCACAGTCTAAAAAGACGTTCTACACATCAGAAGAGGCTGTTGATGAGATATATGCTGCACTTGGAAAAGCTTCAATGGAGTGCTTTAATGCTTCATATGAGGAACAGCTTACCACATTATCAAGTTATAGTAAGGTCGTTTCTGACCAGCATAATAATTTTGCAACTTTGGTTGAGATTGATAATGAAAAAGCAAATGTTGCTTTAAGAGAAAATTATATGCAGAAGCTTATAGGAAAGCTGTTGCCAGATTTTAAGACAACAGATTTTAGTCCTGTATATAATAATAATTATAGCTTTGATGGACACAAGGAGAAGTTCATTGAAATATTGAATTCATATTTGGAGAATTATTCTACAGGTGTTGATAAGGATGGTAATGCTACGGGAGATCCTATTCTTGTGGTGCAGGATGTCAATACTATCCGTATGAGAAATACGAGTGATAAGAATAATGGAACAGGTCTTAATGTGTATGCAATCACATTTACAGATTGTGTCGTTAAGTATCTGACACAGAATGGGGACTATTCTTATATTACATTTAATGGAGCAGTTGGGCTTCCTGATATATATGTTAATTTCATGGACGAAGACCTTGTTGGTACAACATTCTTCGGTAATTATGCGTTAGTTGGTAATACTGGTATTAATATTACTGACGGAGGAACAGCGATAATTAAAGGAAATGCATATGCTGGAAGAGCATCAGGCCTTAATATTAAGGGTTCAACTCTTGATTTTACAGGCAGTTATCTTATCTGTGGAGGTAGTCTTAACCTTAATATTAAGTCAAAAGGAGAGACAGGAGCATTATCTGCGTCACAGCTTAACCTTGGTGGCTCTTCACAGTTATGGTCTGATGAGATTGTACTTGGAAATAATGCCACATTTAATGGTGCTGGTGCAGTCAATGTTAAGGATGACCTTACTATTGAGGGGGATGATTCAAGTGCAGTTCTTAGTGGTTCTTATGAAGGCTTTGGATATGAACCTAAGGAAAATGCAACTCATTATGACAGTAGTGCGGTAATTATTAATGGAGAAAGAGCGACAATTACATTCAGTTCATCTCTTTCAAAGCTTGTTGTTGCTGGCCGTTCATATATTAAATTTGAGACATCAGTACCGCTTGCAACAGGTGAATCAATTTCAGTTAATACTAATCAGGAAATATATCTTGTTCCTGCACAGCTTTTAAAGAGTGGTTCTAAGAATCCATCTAAGAAGCAGACAGCAGGCAACGGAATCAAGTGTGAGACTAAGATAAGTGAGTCAACATTCTTTGGATTTGATTTATTAAGCAAGAATGGTGATGATTATTATGTGACAAGAGATTATGATATAGCTGGTTCTGGTCTTAATACAATTGATTATGATAAGTCAAGAACATATTATTATTTCAGTTTCAAGGATACAGCATCACTTAATACTTATGCTAAGATTATATATGATTATACAGATACTCAGTTTGAGGAATTCCTTAATAATACTTCTTATGCACAGAAATGCAGTGCTGCAGAGAAAAATGATTATATTAAGGAATCTAAGTCTTTAAGAAATGCTATTAAGAAATCTGTAGGTACATATGCCGGACTTAGTGGTTCATCAGTTGTAAGAAGTGAAAGTCTTACAGATGGAGCCAGCCTTGGTATCTTTGCTGATAATTCAGGTTTTGATTTTAAAACTGAATATTCAGACAGATCGAATAGATATAATGTGTTTAATAAGATACTTGCGCCTCTTGGGGATTCAGTAACATATACAACAACTCAGCAGGCAGAGGAATATCTTAATAGTATTGCTCATAATAATATTGCTATTGATCTTAGCAAGTACACACCTGATGATGTTTATGACAATATTATTAATAAAGATGGTTTTGCAGAAGTTACTGATGGTAAGGCATTCAGCAAACAGGTAGAAGGAAAATGGTTTATAGCTTATGCGTTATCTGAAGTATCAGCATCAAAAGGTATAGAACTTATTATAGATAGTAATTCGTCTGAATCAAAATCAAATATTCTTAAGATAACTTCGGGCGTTGTTGTCTGCTCTGGTAATGTTCATATTAAGAGTGATTTTGATGGAATTGTTGTTTCTAATGGAATAATTACGATTGATTCAGGAGTGACAGTTTCTAATAACATTTTCTCTGATTCACTTTTCAGAACATTTATTGATGACCATGAAGCAGAGCTTACAGATACTAATGGAAAAGGCAAAACAGTCCACTATAAGGATATTTTCAGATTCTGGAATCCGCATGTTGAATCTAAGAAGGATTCATCACTTAGTGTAAGCAATATGACTTATAAGGATATGGTTACATTCAGTCTCTGGAGGAAGTACGAAGATCCTAAGGGAACTAATGTTGAGTCTACAACGGAGGCACCTACTAATCCGTCATAATACGGAATATTATAGAAAGATTATTTAATGGAGATGTGATGATGAGCAGGAGAGGGAACAGACATTTTAAGAAACAATTAAATAATCAGGGATTTTCTTTATTGGAACTTCTTGTAGTAATCGCAATAATCGCAGTTGTTTCACTTCTTGTAACAGTCGGACTTACAGTTCTTAACAAGGGAAATGCCAAGAAAGCTAATAAGAATCTTTATTCAAGTCTTAGTGAGTTAAAGACAAGTACTATGGCTAAGAATGGGAACTGGTACATGGAGATTGGTAAAGATGGAGATTCTTATGTATTTACTACATATAAGGATACAGGAAGTCCATTAGAAACATACAAATGTAGTGCTTCAAGGATTTCTATTGTATATGAAGCTGGTACTTCGTCGTATAATGTTGATGATTATACAATTATGGTTAAGTTCAGTAAAGCAGATGGTTCATGTGACAGTGTGACAGCTACTAAGTCAGGAATGGATCCGGTTGAACTTAAGAATACAGCAACTTCAGGAACATTTAAGGTTACATCATCTGGTGTTGATTATGAATCTAAGCTATGGTATAAGACCGGAAAAGTTACGACATCGAACTAGTTTATTAATATGGAGTGGAGTTATGAAGAAGGATAACAAGGGATTCTCATTAGTGGAACTGCTTATAGCGATAGCAATATCAAGTATTGTTCTTATGGCACTTGTAATGCTTATTACACAGGCGGTCAGAAGTTACACGAAGCAGACAGCTCTGGCACAGATACAGAGTGATGCGGATATAAGTCTTAATCAGATGTCAAAGAATATTCTTGAGGCAACAGAGGTAAAGATTGAAAAGCTGAATGGGGATGTAACTATATATACTAATAAGGTTATTGAGAAAAAGAATAGTACTGAGGTAGGCATTGAATGGGGATACTATTATGAAAGTGCAACACAGCAGCTATGGTATATCAATTCAGATAAGTCAGAAATGAGTCTTGTATGTGATAATGTTACATCATTTGATGTAAGAATATCAAAGGATAGTATAGAGCTTGATACAGCAACAATTAAGTCAATTGACAGGAATCCGCAGATTGTTATTTCGTTAGGCTTACAGAGGATGAATGAAAAGAGAATTGTTTCAAGAACATTTTCAACAAGAAACCAGCTTAATGATAATATAACACTTGGCAAGTCTATTACATCGGTTGAAGGAGATAAGGACGATGTTGTTAATACACTTAAGGTTGGCAACACGTTATCAGCAGCACAGATAATTGATTATTTTACAGATAATTAAGTAAACGGGAGGTAATCTTTATGAAGTCAAAGTTCAAAGAAAATGGTAAAAACAGAATATTGGCAGTGATTGCTTCTGCAGTTATGTTTTGTCTTGTTGTGCTTCTGATAATTGTTACACGAAAGACTGATGCGGTGGCAGATACTTCGGTTATTATTAATGGTAAGGAATATTCACAGGATAATAAGATGAAGATTCTGGAGATTGTTTCTGAAGATTATTATGATGAGTTAGGACCGATTATAGGTAATTCATCTGGTAGTGTCAAGTGGGATGATATTGTAGCAAAGGCTACTGATAAAAAGGTAGCATCTAATAGTGATGTACAGAAGAATATGGATGTGTATCTTCAGTATGTTAATGGTATTCTTTTAAACGGAACTAATTATAATTTATGCCTTGAGTATAAAAGTGGCAACTCATACAATTATTACACTACTTCTAATGATGCAATACAGAAGGTTGGCACTTTAGATGTTGATAATATAAAACTTATTTTCTGTAAAAAAGATGGTAATAGCTATATACCTATGACAACAAAAAACGGTTCTAAGTTAAGAGATGCATTTTCTTTCTTTGTATTTGGTGACAAAGGAATGGAAGGATTTGTTGATCTTGTAATCAAGAAACCGTCAGAAGTTACAACCAAGGATATAGATGATGCAACTATTGTATATTTTTCATGTAAAATACACAATGCAGGAATATTATCTGCATATAATTATCTGAATGGAACTAATGTATCTTCTACAGAGAAAAAATGGACATTGGGAGACAATGACTTATCAGCGGAAACAGCACTTTACTTATATATGTTGAATGCTACTAAAGGAAAAGCCATAATGTATAATTCTGCCGATAAAGGTCTTGGAAGTGATAATAAGTATTCTAATATTGCAAGAATATGTCTTACTATGTCTGGTATTGACAGAGATCAGTTTGTTACAGATTTTGCCCATACCAAAGAAGGCATAAGCGGAGGTGTTACAGGTAAATATTATAGTGGAAATGTAGGATATATTAATATTGATGACGAAAATGGCAAGAAGGTAATTAATTATTACCTTGAATCTGGAGAAAAAAGAAGCTTTGAAGATGCCGGTGGCTCAGGACCATTTGCTTACTGGAGAAGTTATCAGATGATTTTTGAACCGGAAAATTTTAAAAACAATAAGTCAGATTGGGTTACTACATTTCCTATATATAATGCAACGGAAACAAACAGACAGAAGTATATAGATAAGTATGTATGGGAATTCAATTCGGATAATGCTATTACATCAGAACTCATGTCAAGTAATGTGTATCCAAGTAATGCCCAAGAAAGTGATATTAAGTATGGTACAACATATGACGAAGCTAAGACATTTACTAAGGACAATAAGACTATAGATGCTGAACTTACCGGAGCAAAGATAATTCAGTATATTATTGGTGCATATAAGAGAACACCTAGTGAATCTGTCAATGTACTTGAAATTGAGCCTATTGGTGTATATGGCTATAATACTGATGGCGGTAAGGATATTATTAAGACATGGTATGGCTTGCCAAAGACATCAAGTGTAACGGTTAATGTTACAAGTATGTCAATAAATGCATTTGCAGGACTTAATGAAGATATTCTTTCAAAGTATGATCTTGTTATTATTGGTGATAGAGGTTCTGCGCAGACAGTTGGCAAAGTATTTGGTTCTCATATGTATAATACTGATAGAACATTTACAGAATCATCAAAGACATATAATCTGAATGCTAATGACCTGACTGAGAAAGCGTTTAATAAACTTTTTGAATTTGCACAGAAGGGTATGCCGATAGCACTTGATAAGAATGTATATTATGGCAATAAGTCAGTTGTAGACAGTAACACTAACATGTATAAGATGAGAAAATCTAATCTTGCAATGCAGCTTACAAAGACAGGATCATCTAATATTGTATGGGTAGATAATGATGAGATATCAGATACATTAAATTATATCTATAAACCGACAAGCAACATTTCACCTAACATGCAAGAGTATGATGGAACTGAGGAAAGTGTTAATGAAAGAGATTTTGACAAGAGCCTGTTAGTTACATTTTCAGGAAATGTAACTGTTCCGGTAAGGGATGGTTCATATAAAGTTAAGATATACATTGACAGAAACTGTGACAGTATGTTTTCAGAAGATCATACAACAGATGATACTGAGTTATTCTATTGTGAAAGTGATGGTACGGGGATACAGTGGACTAATGGAGGTTTTAGTACAACATTGTCTCTGCCAAGTGGACTTACCGGTTATGTTGGCTGGAAGGTTGAGATAACTGATACAGATACAGGATTAAGAACTTATACTTCTGGTGCATTTGCATTGAAGAATAAGGAGAGAACAATAAATGTTTTACAGATTAAGAGTAATTCACAGGAGTCACATCTTAATCTTGCTCCTGGAAGCAAGTTTGATGAAAAATTCAAGTCAGAAGCTGGGATTACAGGGTTTAATCTGAAGGTTAAAGAAATGACCAAAACAGTTTTTTCAGAAGAATTAAAGAAGAATCCTAAGCTTCTTGATGATTATTCTATGATTGTTATGGGATTTGCTGATAACTATGGTAATGATAATGATTTATCTGCCGATGCAATTGATGCTATAAAAACTTATATTGATGATGGAAAATCTGTACTGATGACACATGACTGTATGTCTTATAGGGAGAATGGTACAGGCAAAAAAGCAGCTGGTTCATATGAGAAACTTAATTATGCTACCCAGCAGTTGAAACCTTTGATTGGAATGAAGGGTGGATATAGTTTAACAGATACTCTTATATATAAATTATCGGGTGTAGGACCATTTACTGGTTCAGGTAATACAACAAATACCAGAATGACAAGCAGCCTTTCAAAGCTGAATACTGGTGAAGTTACATCTTATCCTTATGGAATTGATTCATCAATAAGTGTTGCTCCAACGCATGCACAGTATTTTGCTCTTAATCTTGAAACACAGGTTAATGGTTCAGATCCTATTGTATGGTATACTCTTGATAATGGTGATAAGAATTATTTTTCATTATCAGGTCAGGATGCTGTTAATAATTATTATATATATTCTGCTGGTAATGTTACATATACTAGTGCAGGTCATTCTGATATGGATAAAGAAGGCACTGATGCAGAGATGGAGCTTTTTGTTAATACATTTGTAAGAGCTATTCTTGCTGGTAACAGTGCACCACAGGTTTCATATACGGATGCTGTTTATGATGACACACAGAAGGCATATAGCAGTTATATTAAGTATAATTACACAAAATTTGCTGACAGAAAGCTGAATTTTAGTTTTAAAATAACAGATGCGGATCTTATTGATGGAAGAGGTATCATTAAAGAAGCATTTATGTATGTTTATAATGAAGAAAAAAGAGGGGACACTGACGTAAAAGATGGTAAGTTTGATTCATCTAAAGATAAGCGTCTCGGATATATCAGTATAGATGGTTCTGGAAATGTTTCACTTACGTCGATGCCTGTATCGTCAGGTTCATCTAAGGTTAAATCTGGTGTGGAATATACGGTTGATAATTTCTGGAGTCTGTCAGGGGCAGATGATGCATCATTGAGACAGAAGCTTTCGGATGGAACTCTTAAGATAGGTATTCAGGCAACTGATGGTCACAATGGAGTTGGTTATGCGATACTTAATCTTCAGGTAAAAGATTTGTTTAATATGGATTAATTTAATATCAGTATGGATTAAACTCCGGTGGATGAACTCTCATATAGAGAGGCTCTGCCGGAGTTTTTTGTTAGGAATCATACTCTATATAAAATATAATGATATATACATTGACATTGATTATATATAATGATAATATATTAATACATTATATACGCAGTGCGTATATCAATAATGGGATAAGCAGGGAGAGAAGGTATGGCAGGGAACAGAGAGTATAAAAGTGATGTATTCAGTATGTTGATGCAGGATAAGAGAAGGGCACTGGAGTTATATAATGCTATTAATAATACAGAATATGACAATCCGGATGATGTTGAGATGGTGACACTGGATGGCGGAATATGATTATCTGTAAGGAATGATGCATCATTTGTGGTTGGAGACAGCTTGAGTATTTACGAACACCAGTCAACGGTATGTCCGAATATGGCGTTAAGGAGTCTTATATATTTTGTTGCAGTAATTAAGGAACGCATTAGCGGGAGACATAACGGGAGTTCAGATAATGATGAGAATTCAACTGTGGTCAGAGACGGCAGAAATTTATATGGAAAGAGTCTGGTAAAGATTCCGACACCTAAGTTTGTGGTGTTCTATAATGGAGCACAGAAGCAGCCAGAGAAGATGACGCAGTACTTATCGGATTCTTTCGAACAGAAGACAGATGATCCGGAACTTGAATTAAAATGTAAAGTTTATAATATCAATTATGGAAAGAATCGTGCTATAATGGAAAAGTGCAGATGGCTGGATGAGTATATGATGTTCGTCGATAAGGTCAGGGAATATCATAGAAGTAAAGATGAAGACGATCTTGAAGCTGATATTAATAAAGCCATAGACTACTGCATAGAAAATGATGTTCTGAAAGAATTTCTTTTGGAGCGCAGGGGAGAGGTGACAAAGGTTATGGCACTTGATTATACATTTGATAAACAGTTAGAGATGGAGAGAGCAGATGCTTGGAAAGAAGGAAGAGTGGCAATGAGTAAGCTGATGAATAAGCTGCTAGATGATGGAAATATAGAAGAAGCAAGGCGTGTAACAGAGGATGCCGAATATTGTGAAAGACTTATGAAAGAATATGGAATAATATAATCTAAGCTGAATAATAAGTAACATGAACCAACCAGATTATCAATATAACACATGAGGTCTGGTTGGGATTTTTATACAATGAATATATATTGATAATTGTTTTAAGATACTATAATCTTAAAAGCTACACGAATATATATTTAAGTATTGATAGCGAAAGGAGGCGGTATTTATTGTACAGTAGTGTATTGAGTGGGGTATTATATGGATTGAAGGCAGAGATTGTACGGGTTGAGGTTGATGTTGGCAATGGTATTCCAAGTTTTGAGATGAGTGGTTTTCTTAGCAATGAGGTTAAAGAAGCGAGAGAAAGAGTAAGGGTTGCTATCCGTAATTCTGGGTATGAGCTTCCTCCACAGCGCATTGTGGTAAATATATCTCCTGCAGATATCAGAAAATGTGGCACAGGTTTTGATTTGCCAATAGCACTGGCTATATTATCAGCAAATGGTTACATAGATGAAGTTAATGTTGATAATATGATTATACTTGGTGAGTTGAGCCTTGATGGAAGCATTAATGGTGTAAGCGGGGTACTGCCATGTGTATGTGAAGCAAAGAAATCCGGAATAAGTAAGGCACTTATACCAGTGTCTAATTATAATGAAGGCAGAATTGTGGAGAAAGTGAATATCATTCCGACTAACAGTCTGAAAATGGCGGTGCAATATATCAATAATGGTATAATTGAGAACCAGAGACAGGATAATCCAGAACAATGCCGTACAACAGATAAACAAGAAATTAATTATGCAGATATATGTGGACAGGAGGCTGCAAAGAGGGCGACTATGATTGCTGTTGCCGGGATGCATAATATCATGTATATCGGGCCGCCGGGAAGCGGAAAAACTATGATGGCAAAACGTATTCCATCTATCATGCCTGATATGACATTTGATGAAAAATTAGCTGTTACCAATATATATAGTGTTGCAGGACAATTAGGAGAGTATGGCGGGCTGGTTGAAGACAGACCATTCAGGGCACCATATCACAATGTAACTAAGAGTTCATTCTTTGGTGGAGGCATGTTTCCAAGACCAGGAGAGATAACTCTTGCGGGTAAAGGTGTATTATTTCTTGATGAGATGACGGAGTTTAAGCCAGAAATATTAGAAGGATTAAGGCAGCCTCTTGAAGATAAGGATATAACAATTGTCAGAATGGGCAGGACATATACATATCCGGCAGATTTTATGCTTGTTGGAGCGATGAACCCGTGCAAATGCGGTTATTATCCGGATAGGAGCAGATGCAATTGCTCAGAACAGGATATTAAAAGATATATTGGGAAAATAAGTATGCCACTATGGGATAGATTTGATATGTGTATCAAGACAGATGAAATAGGATACGAACAGATAAGGTGCAGCAGTGATAATGGTAATGTGCCAGATTCAGAAAGCATGAAACAAGCTGTAATGCGTGCAAGACTTGCCCAGCTTAAGCGGTTTAATGGGATGAATATAAAGTATAATTCACAGATGAGTACAGGAGATATGAAGAGATTTTGCAGACTTGGAGAAGAGGAAGAAAAATTAATAAAAAGGATATTTGCAAAGAAGCGTCTGACTGCAAGAGGATATTCAAAGATATTGAAGACTGCAAGAACCATCGCAGATATAGATGGTAATGTTAATATAACAACAGCTAACATAAGCGAGGCGTTCTATTATCGTGGAATACCAGAGGTGACAATACATTAAAGAAGCAATACACTAGGCAGGAGGTTTATCTTGAAAGATGATTATTATTGGTTTTGGATTAATAATATTACAGGAATAGCTAACATTAAGATGAGATATTTATTTAAGGTATTCGATACACCAGAGGATATATATAAAGCATCAGATAAGATGTTTGAAGGTGTCATGGGAATAAAACCTGATGATATATATTCTATAAAGGAATCTAGAAAAAGTGAGTATATATATAGGGAATATTCTGAACTGGATAAGAAGAATATTAAATTCACATATCCGGGTAAATATAATTATCCTGAAAGATTGATGAATATATACGATTATCCTTATATAATTTATTATAAAGGAAGTCTGCCACAGTCGGACGTTCCGTCAGTAGCAATTGTCGGGGCAAGGAACTGTACAGAATATGGGAGGTCAGTAGCAGGAAGATTTGCAGAAGATTTTGCAGACATGGGAATTCAGGTTATAAGTGGAATGGCACTTGGGATAGATGCGGCGGCACAGAAAGGTGCTGTTAGAAAAGGCGGTTATAGTATGGCTGTTCTTGGATGCGGGGTTGATATATGCTATCCTAGAACTAATATCGAATTATACACACAACTTGAGAGCAATGGTGGGATTATTTCAGAATATTCACCGGGGACACCGCCTAAAGCAGGTCTGTTTCCTATGAGAAACAGAATTATTAGTGCAATGTCAGATGCACTTATTGTGGTGGAGGCAAAGCAAAAGAGCGGCTCACTCATAACGGCAGATCAGGCACTTGATCAGAATCGTGATGTTTATGTCGTTCCGGGAAGAATTGGGGATACTCTGTCAGAGGGGTGCCTTAAACTTTTGAAAGAAGGAGCACAGCTGATTACATCATCTAAGGATATATATGCAACAGAATCCATTAACAGATATATTAATTGTAGCAAAAAAGATGATAATTGTAGGAATAGTTTGAATAATAATGGTATATTTGAAGAGAAATTTAAAAAATCAGGACTTGCAAGCCCTAAGAATATGGTGTATAGTCAAATCAATTTGTTTCCAGTAAGTCTGGAGATGATAGTTAATAATTCTGGATTGAATCTTGTAGAGGCGGAGGGGATTCTGCTTGAATTGGAGTTAGATGGACTTATAGAAGAGGTTTCTAAGAATTATTATATAAGGAAGCATATTTGATATGGAGGGCTATTAATGCATAAGTATTTGGTTATAGTGGAGTCACCTGCCAAGGTAAAGACTATCAGTAAATTCCTTGGGGCAAACTACAAGGTAATGGCATCACAGGGACATGTAAGAGATCTTCCTAAAAGCCAGATGGGTGTAGATGTTGAACACGATTATGAACCTAAGTATATAACAATCAGAGGGAAAGGAGATATTCTTGCTGCTTTAAGAAAAGAAGCGAAGAAAGCAGATAAAGTATATCTTGCAACCGATCCCGACCGCGAGGGAGAGGCTATTTCATGGCATCTGGCAGCGGCACTTAAGTTAGAAGACAAGGATATATACAGAATAACATTTAATGAGATTACCAAGAATGCTGTTAAGGCATCGCTTAAGGAAGCAAGAAAGATTGATATGAATCTTGTAGATGCACAGCAGGCAAGAAGAGTTCTTGACAGAGTGGTTGGGTATGGAATCAGTCCACTTTTATGGGCTAAGATTAAGAGAGGACTTAGCGCCGGAAGAGTACAGTCAGTTGCATTAAGAATGATATGTGACAGAGAGAATGAGATTGATGCATTTATTCCAGAAGAATACTGGACTATGGAGGCTTCTCTTAATATAAAGGGAGAAAAGAAACCACTTGTTGCAAAGTTTTATGGGGACAGAAACGGAAAAATTGATATTAAGAATGCAGCACAGATGCAGAAGATTCTTGATGAAGTCAAAAACTCTGGTTTCAGTATAGAAAGTGTTAAGAAAAGTGAGAAGATTAAGAAATCTCCACTTCCGTTTACTACAAGTACACTCCAGCAGGAAGCTGCCAAGACACTTAATATGTCTACAAAGAGAACTATGAACATAGCACAGCAGCTTTATGAAGGTGTTGATATTAAGGGCAGAGGAACAGTAGGTCTTATAACATATTTAAGAACAGATTCTACAAGAGTTGCAGATGAGGCAAAAGTTGCTTCAAAAGATTATATCAGTGAGAATTATGGGGAAAAGTATCTTCCACAAAGTTCTAATGCCAAGAAGGATGATAAGAAGATTCAGGATGCACATGAAGCAATCAGACCAACTGATCTTTCTTTGTCACCGGCATTAGTTAAGGAATCATTGCAGAGAGATCAGTTCAGACTTTATCAGCTTATATGGAAGAGATTTGTTGCGAGTCAGATGGCACCTGCACAGTATGAGACAACTTCTGTAAGAATAGGAGCTGGTGAATATATATTTACAGTATCAGCATCAAAGATTGTTTTTGATGGATTTATGTCTGTATACAAGACTGATGATGATAATGAAGAAACTAATACACTTGCTAAAGGACTTGACGAGAATTCAGTCCTTACACTTGATGATGTGAATGGTACACAGCATTTTACACAGCCACCTGCACATTTTACAGAGGCATCACTTGTAAAAGCACTCGAAGAACAGGGAATAGGACGTCCAAGTACTTATGCTCCTACAATATCAACAATAATTGCAAGACATTATGTAATTAAAGAAAATAAAAATCTTTATATATCAGAGCTTGGCAATGCTGTTAATAATATTATGATGACAGCTTTTCCTACTATTGTTGATGTTAAGTTTACAGCTAATATGGAGTCTCTTCTTGATGGTGTTGCTGAGGGAACCGTGGAATGGAAGGAAATTATAAGAAACTTCTATCCGGATCTTAAAGTTGCGATTGATGAGGCAGAAAAAGAACTTGAACATGTTAAGATAGAGGATGAGGTTACTGATGTTATATGTGACAAATGCGGCAGAAATATGGTTATTAAGTATGGTCCTCATGGTAAGTTCTTAGGTTGTCCGGGATTTCCTGAGTGTCATAATACCAAGCCTTATCTTGAAAAAATAGGTGTTGCATGTCCAAAATGTGGAAAAGATGTTATATTAAAGAAGACTAAGAAGGGCAGAATGTTTTATGGTTGCGAAGGATATCCAGAGTGCGATTTTGTGTCATGGCAGAAGCCTTCAGATAAGAAATGTCCTAAGTGTGGCGGATACATGATTGAGAAGGGCAGTAAACTTGTATGTGCTGATGAAACCTGCGGATATGTCGAATCAAAGAATGATAAAGAGCAGTAGCTGATATATGTGAATTGCTTTTTAAAAGAAGGATGGGG
>ERZ1106935.1332-NODE-1332-length-21988-cov-2.759449_pt1 | contig 21988 bp, 18 predicted proteins | sample MGYA00403666_ERZ1106935 | MGnify/ENA primary metagenome ERZ1106935 (study PRJEB35170, sample SAMEA104062452) | human gut metagenome | biome: human gut; feature: human-associated habitat; material: faeces | place: Denmark | collected 2012-11-20 ... | reverse complement strand
GCAGGTCATACTGTCTGTGGACACGCTCGGCAGCCTGCTGAAACTCTTCGAAGCTTGCAACTGGGTTTACAAGCCGGGACTCCGATCACCCTGGCCGATCAACTGGATAATTTTCTGGAAGTCGGTAATTTCCTGAAACTGGCCGGCCAAGAATTCGATATCAACCAGAATGCCCAATACAAACTGATGGAGACCCAGGAGGAATTACAAAAGAAAATGGTAGGATTGAAAAAATGGGCTTATTCACCGACGATCTCTGCAAACTACGGTTACACCTATAAAATCCTGAAACCTAGCTTGGATTTCAGTCCGAAACATTCAGCTACCATTACGATGAGTATTCCTATTTTTTCAGGTCTGCAACGTAAAGCGCAGCTCGATCAGGAGAAAATCACGCTGGAACAAACCACGCTGAACAAGAGTTTATTGGCGGATCAATTGAACTTACAGGAAGAGCAATATAAATTCGCCCTGAAAAATGCTTTGGAAGATTATAACCTGCAAAGTGAGAATATTCAGGTTGCCCGGAAAGTGCTGGAAAATTACCAGTATAAATACAATGCCGGAGCCGTATCCAGTTTAGATCTGACCCAGGCCAACAATAATTACCTGACCGCAGAAAACAACTATACTTCGGCTTGTTTAACATTATTACAGGCACAAACTCAACTGGAGAAACTGTATAACGAGCTAAAATAATCAGGAGTGAATAGTCGGAAAGCGATCTTTTAGCTCTGTAATTGAAAAAGAAACAAATTAAATATTGAAAACAATGATAAAGAACGTAATTTTATCTACCCTCGCGATTGCTGTATTAGCCGGTTGTTCAGGAAAGAAAGATTCTGACAAAGATACCAGCGTAGTTGAAGCTATCCCGGTGAAAGTTCAAAAACTGGAAAAAGAAAACATTGCCCGTACCCTGGACTACACAGCAAATTTACAGGCAGACGAGCAAGTGTATTATGCACCTGCAGCTACCGGACGTATTGAAAAAATCTATGTAGAAGTTGGGGACCGGATTAAAAAAGGACAATTATTAGTCGAAATGGACCGGACGAATCTGCAACAAGCCGAAGTCCAGTTAAAAAATCTGGAAACCGAATACAACCGGGCTAAAATGCTGAATGAAACTCAGAGTATCAGTAAGCAAGCCTACGATGCTGCAGTGACCCAATATGAGGTAGCTAAATCGAACGTAGACTTCCTGAAAGAAAATACCCGGATGTTGGCTCCTTTCAACGGAGTAGTGACCGGAAAATATTTCGAAAACGGAGAAGTATATACAGGAGCTGCTTTCGGTGGTGCTTCCAAACCATCGATCATTGCGATTGAACAATATTTCTTATCGGTAAAGAAAGGCACGAAGGTAGAGTTGAAAAGCAGCCTTTACCCCGACCGGGTATTCGAAGGACAGGTAAGTATCGTTTATCCGACGATCGATCCGGCTTCGAGAACTTTCACCGTTGAAGTGAAGATTCCGAACGATGACGAAGCATTACGTCCCGGTATGTACGGAACCATCAATTTCTTTATCGGAAACACCGAAACCGTCGTCGCTCCTGCTATCGCAGTGTTGAAACTTCAGGGAGCGAATGACCGCTACGTATTCATCAACAAAAACGGTAAAGCCAAAAGAGTATCCGTCAATTTAGGGAAGCGTTTTGAAGATAAGATCGAGTTGATCAGCGACGAAATCCAGGAAGGAGACGAATTGATCGTTGTCGGTCAGGGACGTGTTATCGACGGTTCACCCATTACTATCACTCAATAGATAAATACATCAAATAAATAGTAAGAATATGAGTATATACAATACAGCGGTCAACAAGCCTATTTCCACATTAATGGTATTTATCGCCATTATGGTATTAGGTGTTGCCTCTTATATACAGTTACCGGTGGATCAGTACCCCAAGATGGACCCGCCCTACCTCACTGTGATGGCAACTTATCCGGGAGCGAATGCCTCGGATATTGAGGAGAATGTAACCAAAATCCTGGAGGATCAATTGAACTCAGTAGACAATCTGAAAGAGATGACTTCTACGTCTTATGACAACTTAGGGGTAATCTCTCTGGAATTCGAATGGGAAGCCAACCTGGACGAAGCATCCAACGACGTACGTGACGCTGTCGATAAAGCAATGCAAAATTTGCCGGACGATATCGACCGGCCGACCATTATGCGTTTCAATACGTCTATGATGCCGATCCTGATTTATGCCGTCACGGCCGACCAATCTTATCCCGGTATAGACAAGATTCTGGATGACAAACTGATCACCCGTTTGAACCGGGTAGACGGTGTAGCTTCTGTGATCGTTGCCGGAGCACCGGAACGTGTGGTTTATGTCGATTTAGACCCGAATAAACTGGATGCTTACAACCTGACTCTCGAACAGATCGGTAACAAAATCCTGGCAGAAAATAAGGATGTTTCTTCCGGTAATGTGAAAATGGGGCTGATGGACTATGCTTTGCGTATAGAGGGTGAATTCGAGGAAAGCGACCAGATCAAAAATATCGTACTCGGCACTCAAAACAATAAAACCATCTATTTGCATGATGTTGCTGTCGTGCGGGATACGATCAAAGACATCACACTGGAACAAACGATCAACCGGGGACGCGGTGGTGTACTGATGATCACCAAACAAACCGACGCCAATGCCGTTGCCGTAGCTAAAGAAGCGAAAAAGCAACTGGAATTGGCAATGAAAGAATTGCCTTCGGACATCAACTTCCAAATCATTTCGGATAACTCGGACTTTATCGTAAAGTCGATCAACAACCTGCAGGAAACATTGATGTACGCTTTGATCTTTGTGGTATTGGTCGTATTTCTGTTCTTAGGACGATGGAGGGCCACCTTTATCATTGCTCTGACCATCCCGATCTCACTGATTGTCGCCTTCATCTATTTGTTTGCAACGGGTGAGTCTCTGAACGTAATTTCACTGTCCTCCCTCTCTATTGCAATCGGTATGGTGGTAGACGATGCCATCGTAGTGTTGGAAAACATAACGAAACATATCGACCGGGGAAGCCGGCCACGTGAAGCAGCCAAATACGGAACGAATGAAGTATGGTTGTCTGTAATCGTCACCACACTGGTAACCGTAGCTGTGTTCTTCCCGCTGACCCTGGTAACCGGAATGACCGGAATCTTGTTCAAACAGTTGGGATGGATCGTTTGTATCACCGTATGTACCTCGACACTGACGGCTATTTCTCTGACTCCTATGCTTTGTTCACAATTAATGCGGATACAGGAAAAGACCAGTAACAGCAAGTTCAGCTTTTACAATTTCGTATCCCGGCAATTGGATAGGCTGGATTCAGGTTATGAAAGACTGATCCGTTGGGTACTGCATCATAAAACATTCGTCATTTGTTTCATGACTGCCATCTTCCTGGGGTCTTGCAGCCTTACGCGTTTTATCAAAACCGACTTTATGCCGCAGAACGACCAGAGCAATATGACTGTATATGCAAAAATGCAATCCGGTCAACGGGTAGAAGAGACGAAAAGAGTCGCTTTACAGATCGACTCAATGATCCGGGCAGATATACCGGAAATTACGATCATCAACTTGTCGTACGGTAGTGAAGAAGAAGCTTCCTTCGCTTCTATGATGAACAGTACCGGTAACAATATCCTGAATATGCGTTTACGTACCGTAGATATTAAAGACCGTGAACGGAGTATTTTCGTCATTGCCGACCAGGTTCGTTCTATCTTGAAGAGTTTCCCGGATGTACTGCAATATACAGTCAGTACCTCATCCAGCGGTGGTTCTATGGGTAGCAACTCTGTCGATATCGAAATTATGGGTCACGATTTCAACACAACCACCCGTTTGGCTCAGGATATCGCAGTGAAAGCCCGTCAGATCCCGGGAGCCGAAGATATCAAAATCAGCCGGGACGACGATAAAGCCGAACTCCAGATTGCTTTAGATCAGGATAAACTGGCTCGTCATGGTTTGACCACTTCAGAAGTCGGTTCTTATGTCCGTAACCGGATCTACGGTTTCCGTAACAGTAAATTCAAAGAAGACGGAGAAGAATACGACATCATCGTCCGCCTGGATGAGAAATACCGTTCTTCTCTGACGGAGATCGAAAATATCCTGATCATAGACGGCCACGGCGAAAAAATACGTCTGAAAGAATTGGGTGAAATCAAAGAGTACTTCTCACCGCCAAATATCGAGCGTAAAAGTAAACAGCGTATCCTGAAAGTGTCTATCACTCCGGCAGCTGGCGTAGCTTTGGGAGATATCGCACAGGCATCACAACAGATTATCGACAATCTGGAAGATGTACCTCAGGATGTCAGTCTTTACATCGGTGGTAACTACGAAGACCAGCAGGAATCCTTCAGTTCTTTGATCTGGCTGTTACTGTTGTCCCTGATGTTGGTATACATTGTGATGGCCGCTCAGTTCGAATCTTTCAAGATGCCGTTCATTATCATGTTGGCCATTCCGTTTGCATTCACAGGAGTAATTCTGGCCCTGTTGCTCACGAACACCACCTTGAGTATCGTGGCTGCCTTGGGTGCTATTATGTTGGTCGGTATCGTGACGAAGAACGGTATTGTGTTGATCGACTTTATCAACCTGATGCGTGAAAGAGGTATTCGCTTGTACGATGCTATTGCACAAGCTTGTCGTTCCCGTCTGCGTCCGGTATTGATGACCTCTTTGACTACGATTCTGGGTATGGTACCGATGGCGATCAGTGCAGGTGAAGGTTCCGAAACCTGGCGGCCTATGGGTATCGCAGTAATCGGTGGTATGGTTTTCTCCACCATCATTACGATGATCATCGTCCCGGCCGTATACGCTGCTATGGACAAAAGCGGTAGCCGTGACAAGAAAAAGGCACTGGCCAAAGAATTTAAATTTATGAAAGACTTCGATCCTGAAAAAGATCTACCCAAAAAGTAATCGATAATGCAGATTTACAGTTTCAGACCGATATTAAAGTCTGAAATTGTAAATCAAAAATCAAAATCAAATATGAAGAAAGCAGTATTCATAACATACAACCAAGCCCTGACAGAGCGAGTAGCTTTTCTCCTCGATCAATTACAGATCAAAGGATTTACACAATGGCCTCTGGTTAACGGAGCAGGAACAGAAACCGGAGAACCTCGTATGGGATCTCATACCTGGCCGGAAATGAACTCCGCCACCATTACCATCGTCGAAGAAGAAATGGTGCCCCTGATTCTGAAATACGTCAAAGCGTTGGATGAAGTAAACAAAGAAAACGGTATCCGGGCTTTTGTCTGGGATATTACCGATATGTATTAATCCGAAAACTCAATAGGGTCTGCGCAAAGCAACTGCACAGACCCTATTCAAAAATTCTCTTTCTTAACCACAACCGACAATCTGCCTAAGTGGCAGTAAAATAGTTTCAACTTTCTTTCAGCGGTTTAAAGCCGCGTCCCAGAATTTCTTTCGAATCGATTACGTTGATAAAGGCTTCGGGGTCGATTTCTGCAATCCGATGCCGTAAAATCATCATTTCACGACGTGTGAGGATGGTGTAGATCATATTGCGGCTTTCTCCCCGATACATACCGACAGCCGGCAATAAGGTAGCTCCCCGGTTGATATCCTTGATAATAACATCCTTCACCGGATCTAACTTATCAGTGACAATCATCAGGGTCTTATGTACAGCAGCACCGTCGATTACCAGATCGATCACTTTTCCTTCAATAAATACGATAATCCAGGAATACATCGGTAAACGCCAGTCACCGAAAGCAACAACCGTCGACAACGTAATGGTACAGTCGACAATAATCACCAAAGTTCCAAGCGATATGTGGGTATATTTATTCAAAATCATAGAAATGATATCGGATCCTCCGGAAGTTGCCCGTGCCTTAAAGATCATACCGATCCCGATACCATAAACAATTCCTCCGAAAATAGCGGACAACAACTGTTCGTTCAGTAACGTACGATCCGTAATACCGGGCTCCAACAAGGCATCATAGCCGTATAAATAGTGGATGAGACGCATAAATGCCGGAATAGCGAACGTACAGATAATGGTTTTTACCCCGAACATACCTCCCAAAAAGTAAATTCCCAACAAGAGTAAAGGAACGTCCATACACAGGGCTGCAATTTCAGTCTCCCACCCCCACAAATGGTGAAATACCATAGACAATCCGTAAGTTCCTCCGGGAGCAAACCCATAAGGCTCAGCAAACATCACCGCCCCCAGGGCAAAAACAAAACATCCACCCAACAACCAGGCATAGGTTATAAAAAAATCTTTAGAGAGAAATTTCTCTTTCGTAACAAATCCCATATTGACTTTAGATTTATGATTTTGATTTATGATTTAACGCTGCCAAAATTACGAATTGTTTTCGGCATTTTCTTGGCATAAAATATTTTCAACATGTTTTGTTTATATCTGTATATCAATCTATTAAACAACAAGACACAGGCATATTTATACAAGAAAGAGCATATTTATACAAAAACAGGAAATCGCATTGAAAACGATTGAAGCCCTATACGGCAATAACAGGATAAGGTGAGTAATCGTAAAGTTGTATTTTCCCTTTCAAGAGGGATTCAGGAACATCGATCAGCCGTTGATTGCTACTTCCCCTGAAAAGCAAATCGGTATCCCGCAAATGCTGATTAAAACGTCCATCTACCAAAACATCGATATAAGGCAAGATTTGTGCCAACCGGGCAGACCGGCACACCTCTTCGTAGCGATAACCGGTATAACACCAAATATTCTTTTTGCTTTTGTTTTTAATCAACTTAGCCAATTCAGTAAATGCTTCAACTTGCTCCAAAGGGTCTCCCCCACTAAAAGTAATATTTGAAAAAGGATCGGTCAGCAAGCGTTCGGCCACCTCTTCTACTCCGACCGCATGCCCATGCTCACGTTCCCAGGATTGGGGATTATGACAACCGGGGCAATGATGCCGGCATCCTGCCGCATAGAGAGAGGTCCGGAATCCCGGACCATCTACCACGGTATCTTCGATAATATCCAATAAAAACAGGTTCATCGCTAAACTAATTATGTCTGACCCGATCATTCAATTCAGCCAGTTTCGCCTGATTCCAGCGATTTGTCGTACCGACCAGATATCCGGTAATCCGTTGCAGGCGATCGATATGATGTCCTCCGCAATTGGGGCATTCTTCCAAACCGTCGGTCGCGTCTTCATGTCCACAATCCATACAGCGGTTACGGTTGTGATTGACAGAACAATACCCCATATTATAGCGGTCCATCATGTCTACCACCGACATAATCGCATCCGGATTGTGGGTTGCATCTCCATCGATCTCTACATAGAAGATATGCCCTCCGCGGGTCAGATCATGGTAAGGAGCTTCTATTTCTGCTTTATGCCGGGCACTGCATCGATAATAGACAGGCACATGATTCGAGTTCGTGTAATATTCCCGGTCGGTCACTCCCGGGATGATTCCGAAACTCTTTTTATCCTTCTGAGTGAATCTCCCGCTCAATCCTTCGGCAGGAGTAGCCAATACACTATAATTGTGCTGCCAGCGCTCCGAAAATTCATTCGCTTTATCCCGGAAACGGGTTATAATTCGGATCCCTAACTGCTGTGCAGCCGGATCTTCTGCATGGTGCTTACCTGTCAACGCGACCAAACATTCGGCCAAACCGATAAAACCGATCCCCAGTGTCCCTTGATTTATAACACTCTCTATCGTATCTTCAGGTTTCAACTTCTCCGCTCCTACCCACAGAGAACTCATTAAGAGAGGGAATTGCTTTGCCCGGGCAGTTTTCTGAAACTCAAACCGACGATGTAATTGCAAAGCCGTCAACTCAAGGAGTTCGTCCAATTTCGAGAAAAATGTCCGGATTCTTTCTTCCCGTTCGGAAATATCCATACATTCGATAGCCAGACGTACAATGTTTATCGTCGAGAAAGAAAGATTTCCCCTACCGATGGAAGTCTTCTCTCCGAAGCGGTTTTCAAAAACCCGGGTCCGGCATCCCATGGTAGCCGTCTCATAGCGAAAACGCTCCGGATCGTCGGCTTTCCACAATTCATGCCGGTTAAAAGTAGCGTCCAGGTTGATGAAGTTGGGAAAAAAACGCCGGGCACTGACTTTACAAGCAAAAACATATAAGTCGTAATTGGGATCCTGAGGTAAATAATTCACGCCCCGTTTCTTTTTCCAGATCTGAATCGGAAAGATAGCCGTCCCTCCGCTTCCCACTCCCCGATAGGTAGAGGTCAGCATTTCCCGAATAATACAACGGCCTTCGGCAGAAGTATCCGTACCGTAATTGACAGAACTGAAAACAACCTGATTGCCTCCCCGGCTATGAATGGTATTCATATTATGGATAAAAGCCTCCATAGACTGATGTACACGACTTACCGTCCGGTTGATCGCATGTTGTAAAACCCGCTCATCCCCGCTCAAACCGTCCAGCTCAATCCGGACATAATCTTTGATGGGAAAATGGTACAGGTGTTTGTAATCTTCGCCGGTAATCTCTTCCAATACTTTCACCTCTTCGATAAAACTATTCCGCACATAAGGTGCCAGATAAAAATCAAAAGCCGGAATCGCCTGTCCGCCATGCATTTCATTCTGAGCCGTCTCGAGCGAAATGCAACCGAGGATGCTAGCCGTCTCGATCCGTTTTGCCGGACGGGATTCACCATGACCGACATAGAATCCGTTTTTCAGGATCTTATCCAAGGGATGCTGTACGCAGGTGAGACTTTTGGTCGGATAATAATCTTTATCGTGTATGTGCAGATATCCTTGCCGAACGGCATTTTTTACTTCTTCTACCAACAAATAATCGTCGACAAACGGCTTTGTCGTTTCACTGGAAAATTTCATCATCATCCCGGCAGGCGTATCCGCATTCATATTGGCATTTTCCCGGGTCACCTCATTCGATTTCGTCTCTATGATTTCCAAAAAAATATCCCGGGTTTTCGCTTTACGGGCCACACTACGCTGATTCCGGTAAGCAATATATAATTGAGCCACATCTTTACGGCGGCTCTTCATCAATTCGATTTCCACACAATTTTGAATATCTTCGACACTCATCTGCTCCTGTCCCCGGCAAGCGATACGATCGGCAATTTCATGTGCCAATTGCATATCTTCTCCTTTATCGGTATGCAGCATCGCTCTTCTCACTGCAGCAACGATTTTCTCCTCATTAAAGCCAACTACACGGCCATCTCTTTTCAATACAGTCTGAATCATTATTTTACTTTTTAATCATAAACCGATAACTCATAAGGCAAGGAGAGGACAAAAAAAAGACAAGCGAATCCTTCTTTCCGGCCTTTCCTCGAAAGCCTCAGAAAACAATAATTACGGCAGGTCTTCTGACTTACTCCCGGTTTAAACAACCTTCCCGCCAATAACGGCAGTGGTTCTTCTCGGGTTTAAACCGCTCTACGGAGCTTACAGCAGCGGGACTGTCCGGGATTCTCACCCGATTCCCTTTTCATCTCATCCCTACGCTAGGATAAGAACCGAAATCAAGACAAAAATAGAAAGTTTTTTACGAAGAGAAAAATATTTTCAGAAACTTTTCTGACATTTTTTCAAAGTAACAGATTATCAAAGTTTTCCAATACAAATCTTTTAATCTAGAATCCGGCACATTCAAACTATTGATAATCAACATATAACTACAAAACAAAATTCAAATCATCAAGCAATCAAACATTTAAAAGTTTTCCAAAATAAAAATCCAAAAATTAATCGAGTTAATATTTTTCAGCATTGATATTTTATTCTTCGTCTTTTACTTTTGATTTTTCATTTTGTAGATATTCCACCCAAATTCGGGCTGCTTCTTCCACTGTTTTGAGACAAGGACGTTTTTTATAATATTCGGGTGTCCGGGCTTCAGGCACCGGATCGAACCCGATTCTTGGGGGAGTCACCCCCAACAATTCACCGCAGATCAACGAACCGTTACGCTTCACAAATTTCTCTGCCAATTGTTGTACCAGTCTATAATTCGCTTCTTTCCCTTCCCTATCTTTTCCCTCTACACAACCTGTTTCGAGGCCTGCCAATATAAACATTCCGCAAGCAGCACCGCAAGTCATTCTCATCCGACCGATCCCTCCACCGAACGAAGCCGACATCCGTAATGCCTGTTCGAAAGTATAACCATACTCGTCTGCAAAAGCAGCACATACCGACTGTGAACAATTGTAGCCTTGCCGGAATAATTCGACGGCACGCTGTATCCGGTCTTCCATCATCCTATTTTTTAATGTCCGGCAAAAGTAACGAAAGACCGTGAGAATAGGAAATCTATTTCTTCTATTGCGTAATAATATTCCCTTGCAAATCTATATCCAAAGCCATATCGAGTCCCGGTTGTTGTTTAGGGGTCAAAACAAAATGATACCGATCTCCCTGAGGGAATTGCCGATAGTCGACGCTCCGTACGGTATAGTTTTCATAAGCGGTACTATTCAGGACTTCTTTCACCACCGCAGGGACTTCGGAAAACAATACCGGCCATTCTGTATACTGCCAGTTCATCGAGCGATCGAAATAGATTTGTTTAGCTTCGTTGCCGTCCAGCATATTCGCCTGATATGCCCCGTCGGACCATTTCCCGACTTCAGTCAGTAAAGCCTGCCTATAATTTTGAGTAACAAAAGTAAGAATCGTCTGAGGAATATCGTTTCCACTATAATCTTCAACGACTGCCCGGTGCAGATAAGCTTCGGCATCAGCCCAAATCGTCACCTCATTCGCCCCGTTCTCCAATTCCACCGCATACCAATCGGGATAATTTTTCCGTTCGAGCACTTCTGTAGCCGCATCCGGCGTCCATAAAGTAGGAGGATAATCAATGCTATTGGCAATAAAATCTTTTATCGCAGCAGGAACCGAGGTATAAGTGACCGCATATTCTGCCTGCAACCAGATCCCGGAGGTATTGAACCAGGCTTCATATTCACGTCCGTTCAAGGTAAAGTCGGCCTCCCGGAAAACTCCTTTAGATTCCCATTCTACACCGGTAGCACCCGGATATTTAGCCTGAAAAGCCAATTCTACCGCTTTCCCCGGCCTATCGTCATCTTTATCCGAAGCATCGTCCCGGCAAGCAACGAACATACCCGAACCCAAAAATCCAAGTAATACAACTATTAATCTCGTTTTCATATTCTTTCGTTTTTTCTATTCCTTACGAAAAAAGAAAGAAAATGTTCGAGCTTATAAAATCCGATTCGAATACATGTCTTCGAAGTTAGAAAACTTTCCGTTTATTTTCTGTGCTTCTTCTCCTTCGGGATTCAGTTCGAGTGCTTTTTTCAAATCTTCGACAGAACCGTTTTTATCTCCTTTCATCAGTTTTGCCCGTCCCCGTTCACTGTAAGCACGCGCAAATTCCGGTTTCAATTCTATCGCTTCATCGAATAGTTCGATGGCCTTATCCGGTTGTTCACGGGCAATATAAAGCGTTCCCAGTTGCAGATACGCTTGTTCGTTAAAAGGATTCAGCCCGGTCACCACTTCATAATCCTGCTCTGCAGCCTGATCGTCACCCAAAGCTTCATGCAGACGCCCCCGGATCAAAAAAGCGTTTTCTTCTTCGGGCATCAAACCGATCACCTTTTCGATATCCTGTAATCCATCTTTATAATCCCGAGTAGACAGCATCATCTCTGCCCTCAGCAACAATGCTTCGGCAAAATCCTCCTTTATCGTAATCGCCTGAGACAAAGAGACGATCGTTCCCAATACATCGCCAGCAGCTTTTTTAGCCTTCGCAGCCAGATAATAAGCCGAAGCATTGGTTGCATCCAAAGCAATTACCCGGTTACAATCGGCAATGGCCGCTTCATATTTTTCAGCCATAAAATTCAGGTTGGCCCTCATTAACAAGACAGGAATATTATCAGGCTCGATATCGACCAAACGTCCTGCCGTTTCTATCGCTTCTTCCATCCGATCTTCGCGGTTATAGGCCCCGACCAAATGTTCGAGTACTTCCACATCCTCTTTCAATTTCAATGCTTCATTGAAACAACGGATAGCATAAGTATTCTTACCGATCTTCAATGCTTTGATACCATCGTATTTCAATACATCGAAATTGCGGTTCAATTTAGTCTCTTCGGATTCATCTGTTTCTCCGAAGAATAAAGATTTCAGAAAATTAGCCATATCGATTCAGCGTTTAATCACCATTTCATCGACAAAATTAAGCATTTTTATATTTCCTGCCAGCAAAAATAGATTTAATGACAGGGTTCCTTTTGACAAGGTTGTCCGGGCAGCTCCAATTCTAAAGTAGCATGTCCGATGCCGGCCTTCTGTAACCGGCATTTTAGTTCACTTTTTATCTGTTCCATTTCTACCATATCTGCAACGACGATATGCGCAGTCAGAGCAATTTCTGTCGTACTCAACCCCCAGATATGCATGTGATGGAAACTATCCACCCCGGGAGTAGTTGAAATAATCTGCCCGATCCGGTCATAGCTGATTCCCTGAGGCACCCCGTCCAACGACAAACGAAGACTATCGCGCAATAATCCCCAGGTGGAATAGACGATAAAAAGAGCGATCAGTATGCCGGTCAACGGGTCCATCATATACCAGCCGGTATGCTGAATAACAATTCCCGAGACAACTACCCCGACAGAAACCAATGCGTCGGCAGCCATATGCAAATAGGCCCCTTTTACATTCAGATCTTTTTCTTTGTCTTTCACAAACAACCAGGCAGTCAGCGCATTGACCAACACTCCGACTCCGGCTACCCACGCCACGGCATCTCCATCTACCGGACGAGGATGGAATAATTTATCTATACTCTCCCCCAAAATAAATCCGACAGCGACCAACAAAATAACTGCATTCAGCAGAGAAACCAGAATCGTACTTTTCTTATAACCGTAAGTATATCTCAAAGTCGGACTCACTTTAGCCAGACGAAAAGCCAGCATGGCCAATACCAAACTGAACACATCTCCCAGATTATGCCCGGCATCCGAAATCAATCCCAATGAATTATACCAAAAACCGGCAATAAATTCGGCAACGACAAATCCGGCATTTAAAACAATACCTATGACAAAAGCTTTATTCAGCGAAGTAATCCCAAGGGATCGGTGGTCATGATGGTCGTGTGACATATTTTTCGATTTAAATTTGTTTCTTCAAGCCGACTTTTTCCGATGCAAAAGGCGGGTCATCATAAAAGATTGTTTATAAAATATAAACAAGGGCAGCGAAACTCCGATGACCAAAGCAAACAGTACGAATAAAGCCGTCAAGCCATTCCGGAAAATTTCTACGATCAACTGTTGCAACACCAGCGGGTCGTCATTTTTCATAAAACGAATCAGAGCTAAAATTGTTTTATAAGCATACATACCCGGAATCATAGGCAAGAGAGAAGGGAAAGAGAATACCTCGGCCGGACAATGAATCAATTTGGCGAACCACATGCTTCCCATCCCAATCGTAAAAGCAGCGATCAGGGTAGAAGAAGTAAGATCCAAAGGAGTCTGATGGAGAAGGTAGTAGCGACAAGCATGCCCAACCGCTGCCAATAAAGCTGCTATAAAGACCGCTTTTTTCGGAGGATTCGAAATCACAGCAAAACCGATAGCGGCAATTGCAGCTAAAAAACCGTCGAACAAGACCGACAACCCAAATTCAGTATTCATATTTATCATTTCTAAATTACAACACTTCTTTTCCCAGGATCAGCAAAGTCATCGACAACCCTAAGGCAATACATATAATCAAGATAGCGGCATTGATCGCCCTGGAAAAACCGATCAGGACATGCCCTTCCAGGATATCCAGGATAGAATTGATTAAAGGAACTCCGGGGATTAAAAAAAGTACACTCGTACCTAAAGCGACATCCTGAGTGGTACCCCAATCAGAATACACACCGAGCGCCGCAACCAGAGAAGCCACAAATGAACAAACAATAAATATCAACATATGATTGACCTTACGGACCGTCAATTCCTGCCTGACAAAAAAACCGGTCAAAGTAGCCATCCACACTAATCCCATAGCGATCCAGTCTCCACCGAACAAACGGCAAAAAGCAGCATTGGCAAAAGCCACCAAAATCAACACTACCCAACGCGACATACGGGGTTGCGTCGTAATTACGGCATAACGTTTTTTCAATTCGTCCAAAGGCAAATCATGATCATAGGCTTCCCAACTCAACGAGCTCAAATCGGATATCGTCCTGAAATTCAATGCCAAAGCCGGGATACGCCTTACATAAGTGCGCCGGATAGAATAATCGTCGGCATGTTTTACGGTCATGGTTATATTACGCTGAAAAATAGTCATATCCACCCCATAACCGAACGACTCGGCAATGCGATTTACATTCCTTACTACCCGCGAAGTATGGCTCCCCACACCCATCAAAGTCGTAGCGAAATCAAGTAAAAAATTAGAAAGTTCCTGAATATCGGTATCAGCGTTCGTCATAAGGGAAGAATTAAATTTTGGAATGGCAAAATTAGAAAAACCCCCTTGTTTATGCAACCCGGAATCCGAACAATACATCCGATTGTAGCAAAATCGTAATCTGTTTGAAACAATTTTCGGGTAATCTTGCTGCAAATAAAATTCACATTTACTGTTATGAAAATAAAGTTTTTTTATGGTTTGATCCTCATTCTCACTTCGCTGTCCCTCGGGGCAGAACCGGCCGAATCTTCTCTTCCGCGTCCCAAATTAGTAGTAGGCATCGTAGTCGACCAAATGCGCTGGGATTACCTCTACCGTTATTACGACCGTTATGGAGACCGTGGATTCAAACGCTTGCTGAAAGAAGGGTTTACATGTGAAAACACTCAATTGAATTATTTACCGGCTTTCACAGCCGTCGGGCATACCTGCATTTACACCGGTTCTGTTCCCTCGGTGACCGGTATTGCAGCCAATGATTTCTATATTGAAAAGGAAAAGAAAAAGTTATACTGTACAGCCGATCCGACAGTCGAATGTGTCGGTAGCGACTCACAAGCCGGCCGGATGTCACCCCGGAATTTATGGGTAACGACAATCACCGACGAATTACGTCTGGGTACAAATTTCCATTCTAAAGTTATCGGGATCGCTCTCAAAGACCGGGCCGCTATTCTACCGGCAGGACACACGGCAAATGCCGCTTACTGGTTCGACTACGATTCCGGCAAATGGATTACAAGTAGTTATTACACCGATAAATTACCCCGCTGGGTCGAAGATTTCAATGCCCGGGACCGAGCCTCCCAACTATTGCAACAAGACTGGAATACGTTGTATCCTATCGGGACATATAAACAAAGTACAAAAGACGATACTCCTTATGAAGCCCCATTCATAAAAGGAGAAAAACCTGTTTTTCCTATTCCGACTTCCAAATTATTGAAGACAAATGGATATAGTATGATCCGCCAAACTCCTTACGGAAATACCTTCACTTTGGAAATGGCGAAAACAGCTGTCGAAAAAGAGGAAATGGGCCAGCGTGAAGAAACCGATTTTCTTGCTGTCAGTCTTTCGGCTACAGATTATATCGGTCATCAATTCGGTACGAATGCCATCGAGACCGAAGACACCTATCTCCGGTTAGATCAGGATCTCGGTCTGTTCTTTGAGTTTCTCGACGAGAAAATCGGCCGGGATCATTATACCGTTTTTCTGACAGCCGATCATGCAGCAGCCCATAATGTCGGCTTTTTACAATCCCACCGGATCCCTTCCGACAGCTGGTTATATCAAAAGGTCTTACATCGGTTGGACAGTACCTTGAACAATCGTTTCGCCGTTCAAGGCCTGGTTTATAGCCTGGATAACTATCAGGTCCATCTGGACCGTCAGCTTATTTCCCGGTCCAGGCTAGCGTATGAAACCGTAAAGTCGGCCGTCCTGGATTATCTAAACAATCTGGAAGGCATAGCCTATGCCGTAGATATGGAAAAAGTCGCAATTTCTACACTCCCTACAGGTATCAGAGAAAAAATCATCAACGGATATTGCCGGGAACGCAGCGGAGCAATACAAATCATCGTCAAACCAGGCTGGTATGAAAGCGGGACGCCTACCCCGCAGGGAACTACTCACGGGACATGGCATTCTTATGACACTCATGTTCCCCTGCTTTTCATGGGTTGGGGAATCCGGCAAGGAGCAACCCGGCGCCTTGTCGGGCTGACAGACATAGCCCCGACTATAGCAGCATTATTGCACATACAAGCCCCTAATGGTTGTATAGGCCAACCCATTCCGGAAATATTAAAATAATAAAAAAACTTGGATTAGCATTTCATTTTTTTGTTATCTTTGTTCCATACTGGTTTTCTTGTTATCATCCGGTACAAGAAATAAAAGGGAATCGGGTGAAAATCCCGGACAGTCCCGCTGCTGTAAGCTTCATAACCAGATCCGGACAATACTCCTGCCACTGTCTGCAATATGTACGACGGGAAGGCGTCCGGAGAGAAGCAAGTCAGAAGACCTGCCAGTAACAGCAAACGTCTTTACTCTCGAGGATTTAGAGTGGGACACCTGCACATATATATTTACTGTACTGTTAAAAACACCGGAGATAAAAATGGTGTATGCGGAAGTATTGTATGATGTGGCCACAATACGAAAGATACAGGGTTTTTATTTGAAGGATCCGCCAGTCGCATCCTGCCGGTGTTTTTTTTTATGTCTTTTCGGAGCGGAGCTTTTCTGGCAAAAAAAGTCACAGGCCGGCTTTACCTGTGACTTTCGCAACTATTAATCAATAAAACGTGACAAAATTCTGATGACACAAAGATAGGCCGGCTAAATAGACCCGGAAATCCCCGATTCTAGGTATTCCGCCTGTTTTGGTATCCCTATATTAAGGTAAATCGTTATTTTGGGGCTTTCTGAAGGAGAATTCACACCCACAATATTGCTGATTATAAAAACCATTTTCGGCCAAAAGTATCTTACGGCGTTCGCTTAAACCACCTTTACGCCAGTTCTTTTCCCAAAATTCCAGACCTTCAAAGCGAGCCGCAGCCCATTTCCCGGCTTCGGTGATTTGTTGAAGGCTCTTCCATCGCGAAGAGGCCAGTGTAGTAGTAAACAAACGAAAGCCTCTTTCATCAGCCAATTTTGCCGTGGCCAGCAACCGTATTTTGAAACACTGCAGACATCGCTTTCCCCGTTCGGGTTCATCCTCCAAGCCCGCCACGTCACTCAACCAGGCTGTATGATCATAATCCCCGTCGATAATCTCCAAACCTAATTTTTGTGCATAACGACTGCATTCGGATTTCCGGATTTCGTATTCTTCCTGTGGAAAGATATTGGGGTTGAAATAATACAAAGTCGGACGGATATCCTGAGCTAGCATCCATTCGACGATAGCAGCCGAACAAGGGGCACAACAACTATGCAACAATACATTTTCCATTTTGATCTATCTTTGTCGTCTTTTGTTTTTATATAAGCCATGTCTGATCACTGTACGTCCGGGATGTATCAGATAGGTCAAATCGAGTAAAGGAACATAAGTCCATCCGGATTTTTCATTTATCCTGATATAGGGAATTTTACAAACAGCTGAGAGCCCGAAGTGCCTTGACACATAATAAGTAAGACGCAAATTTCCTTCTACAGCATATGCTTTTGTGAAATCAACACTATAAAAAAGGCCGTTTAAACTATAATGAAACCGGTGTCCCCAATAAGAATCAAACTGCAATCCTCCATAATAAAGCACTTTACCGTCGAGCAACTGAGTATGATACAAGGTGTGGGCATAATCGAACGGCATTACTTCGTTATTCCCGAACCCGACATAACCCTCTATGCCCGCATGCAGGGTCAGTATTTTTTCGGCCGAAGGATCGGGACATCCCCATACTTGCGGATTCAATAACCAGGAAAACAATATTTCATGCCGCATAGCCATCCCCTGGGCCACCTGTACCGAATCCGGAACCAGTTCTTTAAAACCGGTCGACTGCAATATTTTCAAACCGGGATAAGAATAATACAACGTATGTGCTGTAGCCCAGGCAAAACGCCTGTTCCCCCACCAACGGTGTTTCAACCCGATATTAGGTAAAAAAGGTTCCTCAGCTATCCGAAAAAGGATTTCCGTACGTTTTGAGAAACCGATCCGTGTGGGATTAAAAAGACTGATTTCTGCTGCATCCGAAGCGACAATACCTGCTGTCCCGGTATGCCAGGCAGAGATTTCCGGAAAACCTTTACTCTTTGAAGGTAATCGGCGGGGATCCCACCGCAACTCGGTATCTTTCTGCCGGAGAGAATTTTCTTTCTTTTCTATCTGTTTTTCTGTTCTCTTCTGTTCTTTACTTTTTGCAGGAAGCACCCGTTGTGCATAAACACCTGAAGAGATTGTCCCCCATAATAATAGACAAAACAGGATTTTCATTTTACGGAATAATAATTCAGGATCAAAGGCAAAGCCGGCTGAGGCACATAAGGTGAAATATCCTGCCCTTCTCCGAGCATCTCCCGGATTTCCGTCGAAGAAACATCGGCAAGAGGTGCGTCTATCAGAAATAGATTTTCCCACATCGAAGCGGATACCCCCTCTCCTTTACGAGGATAAACCAATATACGGTAATTTTCCACAATTTCTTTAGCATTCCGCCATTTATGAAAATCTCTCAGGTTATCCTCTCCGATGATCAAAGCAAACTCTTCCTCCGGCCATTTTTTTTTCAACAGCTGCAAAGTGGCATAAGTGTAGGAAGGCTTAGGCAAACCGAACTCGACATCACATGCCTGCATCCTTTCATCCCCACGGATCGCAGCTTTCACAATTTCCAATCTTTTTTGCTCATCCAATAAAGAACGATCGCTTTTCAACGGATTATGAGGCGAAACGACAAACCAAATCCGCTGACAATATCCTTTGTACAACAAATACTGTGCGATCTTCAGATGACCATTGTGAATCGGGTTAAAAGACCCGAAGAATAAGCCTGTCATTCCTTTCACTTTAATCTAACTTCAACACAGCCAGGAAAGCTTTTTGAGGAACTTCGACATTTCCGATCTGTTTCATCCGCTTCTTTCCTTTTTTCTGCTTTTCCAGCAATTTTCTTTTCCGGGAAATATCCCCCCCATAACATTTGGCCGTCACGTCTTTACGCACTGCTTTGATTGTCTCCCGGGCGATGACTTTAGCTCCGATCGCTGCCTGTACGGCGATATCGAACTGTTGACGCGGTATCAGTTCTTTGAGCTTCTCACAAATGCGACGCCCGAAACCATAGGCATTATCGAAATGAATCAATGCCGACAGTGCATCGACGGACTCTCCGTTTAATAAAATATCCAGTTTCACCAGATTTGCCCGCCGATATCCGATCTGATAATAATCGAACGAAGCATATCCTTTCGTTATACTTTTCAATTTATCGTAAAAATCGAACACAATCTCTCCTAAGGGCATTTCATAGGTGATCTCTATCCGGTTACCGGTATGATATTGCTGGTTGATCAAAATCCCCCGTTTCCCAAGACACAAGGTCATAATCGGACCGATATAATCGGCCGGAGTAATAATCTGGGCACGGATAAACGGTTCCTCTATAAAATCCAACGTGCTGGCAGAAGGCATATCCGAAGGATTGTGCATCTCATAGACCTCGCCTTTGGTGGTATGAGCGATATACATCACATTCGGAACCGTGGTAATCACATTCATATCGAATTCCCGGTCCAGACGTTCCTGAACGATCTCCATATGGAGCATTCCCAAAAATCCGCAACGGAAACCGAATCCCAAGGCTGCCGAAGATTCAGGTTCGAAAGTCAGCGATGCATCGTTCAATTGCAATTTCTCTATCGAAGCCCTCAAATCTTCGTAATCTTCCGAATCAATAGGATAAATCCCGGCAAATACCATGGGTTTCACTTCTTCGAAACCATCGATGGCAACATCACAAGGTTCGTCGACATGAGTGATCGTATCTCCGACTTTTACCTCGGAGGAAGTTTTGATACCTGAAATAATATATCCCACATCACCGGTCTCGAGCACTTGCCGTGGCTCGGGTTTTAAACGGAGTACACCGATCTCGTCGGCTGTATATTCTTTCCCGGTGTTAACGAATTTCACCACATCTCCGGTGCGCAAACTCCCGTTTACAATACGGCAATAAGTAATGATTCCCCGGAAAGAATTGAATTCGGAGTCGAAGATCAAAGCCTGTAAGGGCTGATTCGGAAAACCTTCGGGATGCGGTACCCGCTCGACAATCGCCTGCAAAATTTGCTCTACCCCCAACCCGGTCTTTCCACTGGCCTCGATAATATCCTCGCGTTTACATCCGATCAATTCCACAATCTGATCTTTCACCTCTTCCGGCATAGCATTCGGCATGTCCATCTTATTCAATACAGGAATAATTTCGAGGTTGTTCTCTACGGCCAGGTAAAGATTGGAAATCGTCTGAGCCTGTATTCCCTGAGTAGCATCGACGATCAGTAAAGCTCCTTCACATGCTGCAATAGAACGCGATACTTCATACGAAAAATCGACATGTCCCGGAGTATCGATCAGATTCAAAACGTATTTCTTCCCTTCAAAATGATAATCCATCTGAATGGCATGGCTCTTGATCGTGATCCCACGCTCCCTTTCGAGGTCCATATCATCGAGTACCTGCGCCTGTAAATCTTTACCGGTTACCGTCCCGGTATATTCCAACAAACGATCGGCCAATGTACTCTTCCCGTGATCAATATGCGCTATAATACAGAAATTGCGGATGTTTTCCATGAATCAATTCTTGATTTATGATTTTGCTATCTTTTCTCTTTTATTATTTTGGGGTGTAAAGATACGAAGAAAAATGAAATAATCTGCAATAAGAATATTTACAAACAAATCGTTATTTTTGCAGAAGAATCAAAAATCAATATTATGGTAAAATCAATGACCGGTTTCGGAAAAATCACCATCGAAAACGGAAATAGGAAAGTCGTGATCGAAATTAAAAGTCTGAATTCAAAAACCCTGGACTTGAATCTGAAGATGCCTAATCTTTACAAAGAAAAAGAAATGGAAATCCGGAATATAGTAAAAGAACAATTAGACCGGGGGAAAGTAGAAATGTGTATCTACTTTGACAATACAGAAAGCGATAAGGATGTGACCATTAATAAGCCTGTAGTAACTCAATACTTCAATCAATTACTAGACATCGCCAACGAATTGGGCATCGAAGCCGACAAAAACAAGATTCTCCAAATTCTATAATCTGCCGGAATTGATGAGTATGTTCAAACAGGTGGCAGATGTGCAGACGGCGGATATGCTCAACCTTCCGGTGCCCAAACTGGTGGGCGGCAAGCCCATCAATGTGGCGCTGCCGCCCAGCCCCCAGCAAAAGCAGATGGTGGCAGACCTTGCCGACCGCGCCGAGGAGATTCGCGCGGGAAATGTAGACCCCACCGAGGACAATATGCTCAAGGTGACCAACGACGGCAGAAAGCTGGCGCTGGACCAGCGGTTGATCGACCCCAATCTGCCCGAAAACCCCAACGATAAAGTTCACGCCTGCGCCGAGAATGTGTACCGCATCTGGAGTGAAACGAAAGACAAGAAATTGACCCAGCTGGTGTTTTGCGACTTATCAACCCCGAAACCGGACGGCTTTAATGTGTACGATGATTTGCGCAATCTGCTGATTACTATGGGCATCCCCGAAAACGAGGTGCAGTTCATCCACAGCGCCAACACCGAGGTGAAAAAAGCCGAGCTGTTTGCCAAGGTGCGCAGCGGTGATGTGCGCGTGCTGATGGGCAGCACCGGTAAGATGGGCGCAGGCACCAATGTGCAGCGCTTACTTGTGGCAACGCATCATCTGGACTGCGGGTGGAAGCCCTCTGACATTGAGCAACGCAACGGGCGTATGATTCGCCAGGGCAACACC
>ERZ1106935.1331-NODE-1331-length-21997-cov-4.070458_pt1 | contig 21997 bp, 13 predicted proteins | sample MGYA00403666_ERZ1106935 | MGnify/ENA primary metagenome ERZ1106935 (study PRJEB35170, sample SAMEA104062452) | human gut metagenome | biome: human gut; feature: human-associated habitat; material: faeces | place: Denmark | collected 2012-11-20 ... | reverse complement strand
TTCCGATCTCTCTATTCGCATATCGTGGGATTATCAGCATATATGATCAGAAACTGTTTGATTATATGGGATTGATTTGCTTCCTTTTTCAGACATCTTTTATGTACTAAATATTTGATTGATGAGATTTTCCACACTCATTATGTTTAGACTGTATTTTTCTGATTCAAATGTATATATAATGTCTCTACCTTGTATAAACCCATTCTTGGCGTAAATGTCTATTTTTTTCATAGCTTTCTGACAGTAAATCGGATCTGTCATCATTCCCAAATGCTCCCAATATATTTCTTTTCGTGTTTTCCTATTCAACACTTTAAAATCTGGAACAATATAGCAATATCCATTAAAAAGTAGCGGTTGCTCATATACATAAGGCACACCTTTTTTGTTCAGTTTGTCTGCTATTATTTTTTCTGATTTGGATCTTACGGGCTCGCCTTTATCAGTAGTTATTTCAGAATCTTCATCCAATTCATATTTGTTTGAAATTTTAGTTTGTAATCTTTCCTTTAGCGCCTGTTGCTCAAAACTCCATCTTTCTGCGAACTCTTTTTCCGGCAGACTATAAGCCTCAATTTTTTCTTTTTTTGACGTGGAAAGAATTTTTTGGATATACCTTTTGTTTTTCGTGACACTTTTTAATACCTGCGTTTCATATTCCTTTTGCGCCAACGCCCTAATTAACTCATCGTTTTTCTTTGATATATATTTTCCATGCTTATCATACTTATCTTTTTTCCAATAATACTGACTTGTATTTTTGTTTGTTATCGTATATAAACTCCCCTCCGGGGCTTCACTTAAAAACTTCTTACTATTCTTTTCAATTCTCTCAAGTTCTTTTAACTCATTTTGTAGTACTTCTTTTAACATTTCTTCCCCCTTTTTGCCGCCTATTATATGCATTATGATACTTTTATTTAAACTAAGTATTAAGTATATGTAAATTTTGTCTTAAAGGAAATATTTGGGGTTCGAGATTACAAGGATATTTGTTTTTCACAAGCCTAATCCCTGTAAAAAAATCATATTTTCAAATTATAAAAAATTCATTACACGGTTATTGCTATTATACAAGAATATCCCTGTAATATTTTGAAATTTCATAGGGGTCCTTCTATCAAAAAAATCTACTTTGCAAGGATTTTTAATAAAAAGTTTGAAAACCTTGTACTATTTAACGTGCCACCCCTCACCGGAAGATGAAAATTACAAGGATATAGTATAAAAATAAGCAAATCCTTGTAATGGAAATTTGAATATGAAAATGTTGGTATAATGATACAGGGTTATTTCAATTAATCATTTGAAAACCATGTAAAGTCATCGTACAAATACACAAATCAGGTCTAAAATTCATTTTTTCTAACTTTTTTGAACACTATAATTTAAAAGGATCAAATTTTCCCTGCCTCCATAAGCCACAAACCAAAGAAGCTGCACTCTAACAAATGTTAAAGTGCAGCTCCTACATTATATTTATATTGATTTATTCAAAATACACTGTTATAGCTTTTACATTGCCATCACGAACAGCTTCTGCCTTTTCGCCAACAAGTTTTCCTTCTGTAGCAACTGTTTCACCGTCAATTTCAACCTTTGAAACCTTTGCTGCATCAGCGCCGTATGTATTCTTGCCTGTGTTATTAACATATGTAACATCACATGTAGAAAGAAGTCTGAATGTAACCTTACCTTCGTCGAATAACCAGTTTGCAAGTTTAGGGTCAAAGTTAAGTACTAACTTACCGTCTTCGTACGTAAATACTTTTCCGCCCATCATCATTTCAATCCACATAGAAATCATTTCTGTAGTTGAACCTGATAATCTTGCAACAAATCCTCTTCCGTGAACATCTTCGTTAGGATTAACGCTTGAAGCAAGGAATGAAGAGTTTTCAAGTGTACTTCTTCCATACATATTTGGATCTAAGAATGGAATAAGTGCTCTTGTAATTGTATCGTAATATTCATCATAAAGACCTGCTTTAATCATAGCAAGAATGTACTTGTATTCCATATGTAAGAATACGTTTTCTCTTTCCTGCCATCCCGGTGTAAATGCACGACAACGACCATTTTCCATTGAGCATTTCTCTATTGAAGCTGATGTCTTATACATAGCAAGCTTCTTATCATAAATATCTGTTTCTTTAACTGCATTGAATAACTTACGTGCATCATCAGCATCCATGTAACCCATCATTCTTGCAGGACCTTCTAAGAAGTATGGAAGTGGAATTGTTTTGAATTCCTTGACCTTTGCTTTCTGTAATCCGTAATGACTGATAACAGGTTCCCCGTTAGCATCTGTAACAGGTTCAAAGTCGACCGCTTCATGAGTAAGATATGTTGGAACAATACCATTTCCAAGCTCGATTGCTTTCTCAATTCCTTTTTCAATCTTTTCAAGGAATGAGGCAAACACTTCATTAATATGAGCCTTTGTTACATTAACTTCATCGCCGCTAAATGCTAATTTAACTTTTGCCCTGTAATCCTCTCTTATTGAGGCAACCTTATCCCAATATTCAAAATCAGAAAGTTTGCCGTCATTGTACTTATCAAGAGTTGCTTTTACGGCATCCATATATTCAGCAATTTCAGCCGGCATAATAATTTCGCCGTCTCCACTGATATTTTCTACCATAAATTTAATAAGTCTCTTTAATTCAAATGTTTCAGGTGTTCCTGAACCGAATAATCCCGGAAGTCCGTTCATTGCGTCATTCCAACCCGGTTTTCCACCTTCCATTTCAACACCGATACCATCAACATCGAGCTGTGCAAACTTGCTAAGAGCAAGAATTACCATTTTAACTGCCAATGTAGTATTATATGTTTCACCTGATTTAGTCTTTAACCAGTTAGTTGCCCACTTGTTAAATCCTTCTCTGGCAAGCTTTTCTTCATCTTCTACTTCCATACCATACTGACGAACATCGCCCTTATGGTTAATTACATATTTTTCATCTCTAGGTACAACATATGCTACGCTGTCGTAGAACTTATATGACTTGTCTTCAAATAAGAATTCATTTAATTTATCAGGATATACTGACAAATAATTGTCAACTAAATCCATATTGTAATCCCAGTGATCGCTCCAATATCCTTCACCAAATCCTGCTTCGATATTCTGATTGCAGTCATTAAGAATATTTGCAATAAAATCTCCGTCATCCACTTTGAGATTTAACTGGAGTTTTGCTATTGTATTTGAAATCTGTCCCGGTGTAAACTTACCTTCTACTATCTTTTCAATTGCAGATGCATCACCGTCAATGCTTTCTTCTACGTATTTCTTAACTTCCTCTTCCTTACCTTCTTTAACATCAAAAAGACTTGGACGAACCTCTAATGGATTGTAACCGTCAGCCTGTACGAGGCTGAAGAAAGTCTTAACATTAAAATCTCCTACGTCCTTGTTAAAGAATACGTCGTTTCTTCTGTTCTGTGAAACATCACGGAAGTTACCATTACCCTGTGAATAATATTCAGCAGCAATTGAGAAGAAGTTGTAATCTCTTTCAGGATCACCATGCTTACGGCTGAACAAGTGGATAACTGATTTATTTCCATCCTTATTAAGAACATATGGATATCCACCACGAAGGAAGTTGTCTAAGTAACACTGTTCAATATACTGATCGAACTTTCCTGCTGCAGTATGAGTCTTAACATCTGATGTAAAGCTCTTTGCAAGTTCTTCTGCTTCTTCAAACTTGGCATCAATATATCCCGGCTTGCAGAATGTATCAATCTTTGCGTTAATCTGCTCAACTGATCCTGCAAATCCCATCATTGTATCAAATGCAATTTCTTCTCCTGCCTTTACTGTTTCCTTAAATGGTGTAAATCCACAAGGTACTTTATTTGCAAAACACTGTTTCTTTGCAAGTACATTGTCAACGCCACCATCAATAAATCTTGCAGGTGTCATTAATGATAAATCATATCCGAATACTGTATCTACATCGTAAATAACATCCTGTAATTTTCCATCTCTTACAGTCAGATAATAATATCCACCTTCAACGTCGGAAACTTCTGCCGAATCCTTTGTTGAAGCTCTAAGTGTATAATATGGAACTTTGTTGTCAATGTTTTTGATGTATGCCCAACTCTTAAAAAGGTTTGACATTTCCTTAAATTCACCATTTGAAATTCCATATGTAATAATCTTTGGAAGTCCGTCAATTACTTCGATGTTTTTATCTTTTCCACTAATGTTCTTAATAGAAACCTGTCTTACTAAAGCGCCTATACTCTCATTAGGTAAAACATAATAATTTATAGTAACCTCTATTCCATATTTTTCGTTTTTTTCAATAACTTTGAAGCTGTTTTTGTTCATTCTTATCTGACGTTTTGCATCAGCTTCATATTTGAAAAATGGTTCATAGTATTCCCCATCAATAATTAGGAATGTTCTAAAACCTTTTACTGTTGTATTTTCAAAAGCAGTATTGGCTGAATTAAATTCCATTATGGCATTGCCCTTATTGTCAATACCAAAGCTGTTCATTCCCTGACCTCTATTAGTATAGAATGTCCACATTGGAATACCTTTAACACCTGCCAAACCAGGTAAAAAACTAGAAAACGCCGGCAATTTATCATAATCGTCAATGACAAATGTTTCGCCTTCAAGTCTATATTTATCCATAATATGTCACCAAGCATCAAACTTAATTATATTTGATGCACAAACATCACTTGTGTTTGTTTTCCCTTTCTTCATTTTTAAGTAATTTCTCCGGTTTAATTCTTGCGTTTTCCACATGAACTTCTATATACCATCTTTGGAGAAAGTTTTGTTACAGTGCCTCCCTTGTCCCCTTCATCATTTAATAATCTGAAAAGTTCATTTGCACTTGCACTACCCATTTCTGAAATTGGGCTGTGAACTGTTGTAAGTGGTACTTCGTAATAACCACTAAGTGTGCTGTCATCATATCCAACAACACTTATCTGCTCGGGAACCTTGATTCCCACATCCTGCAATGCCTTTATACATCCCCATGCCATTTCATCGTTAGCACAAAACATTGCTTCCGGTAATTTAACACCACTTGATAATAGCGATCGCATCTCACTATATGCTAATGCTTCTTCATAATATCCTCTTAAAACAATATCCTCATCTATTGGAAGATTGTTTTTCTGCATCATTTCTACATATCCCTGATAACGGTGCTTATCATCTCCTGTATCATTTCCATGCATGTATCCGATTCTCCTGTGTCCTAATTTAATCAGATAATCAATTGCCATGGATGCACCTAATTTATCATCAGCCAATACTCCTGAAATATTTTTTCCCTTGCTATTTCTGTCAATGAAAACCATTGGAATATTGACTGTTGCAATTCTTTTTACATAATCTCCTGTTAAATCTTCGTGATATATAATTGCTCCTGCAACGCCTGAAGCAATTATCATTCTATATATTTCATCAGGAGAGTTTTCATTACTTACATAAATATTTAATAAATAATTATTTAGCTTACACTGTAAATGAATTGCCTGTGTTAAAACTTTATAAAAATCTCCCTGTAAGCTTGTTAAAAAAAGGCCTATTGTATTTTTTCTATTGGACTTTAAAAGTTTTGCATTCATATTTGGAATATAATGCAATTTTTCAACAGCAGCTAATACTCTTTGTTTTGTTTCTTCACTTACAATGTCAGCGTTGTTAAAAACATTTGATACTGTTGAAATCGCCACACCCGCTTCACGGGCTACATCTTTTATTGTAACCATACAATAACCTCCCTGCTAAAAACAGACTTTGAAATGCAAAGGGTAAAATACCCTTCGCATCCCAGTCTGATATTTACTGATATACTCTAACGTAATCCACATACATAAAGTCTCTATAAATTTCGTTGTAAACATTAGGCATTACATTTCCGTTTGCATCATATACCGGAACCTTTTCATTTGTCTTTGTCCAGTAATTTAATCCCACATTTCCACCTAATGTTCCACCTACTGCACAGTTAAGAATAAGATAGAATGGTTTATCAAAAGGCCATACCTGTTTATTATCCTGTCCGCCTGTTCCTGTAGCACTGTACATATTAGGATCATACGTCCATGTTTCCTGTCCATCAATAGTAAATGTTATAGCATCTGCTGTCCAAATAATTCCATATGTATGGTATTCGCTTGTTGCTGTATTTATTTTGGTCTCTTTATACTTGTTTCCTGTACTTGATGACATACCATTGAATCTCTTACAATGAATTGACTGAGGTATTATTGTCTTTGTGGCTTCCCACTTTGTTTCAAGAACGTCAATTTCTCCACAATTTGGCCAAGCTCCGTAATTGTTAGCATTTCCTAACATCCAGCATGCTGCCCATGTTCCCTGTCCCTTAGGAAGTTTTGCTCTAAATTCTACTTTACCATATGTAAATTCATACTGACCATTTGTCCAAAGTTTTGTTGAATAAATTTTATTTTTGTTAATCTGTTTTGTTCTTGGATTGTATTCAAACTGTGGCTTAATGATGAGTGAACCGTCTTTTACTTCACAATACTTCATCTGATAATTCTGAAGTTCCTGGTTTCCGTATCCACCGGCACCTGTTGCACCATTATTATTCCATTTTGTTGTATCAAGCTTGTTTCCATCAAATTCATCATGCCATACAAGTTTGTATGTTTTAACTGATTTTGTAGCTGAGAAAGCTTTGCTGTAAACTTTCTTCTTTCCAACTTTTGCAAAAGCCTTAACTTTGAAGTAGTATGTATTTCCTTCTTTTAATCCGCTAATCTTTGTGCTTAAACTGTTAACACCATTTACATTTACTGCTGTAAATCCACCGCTTGCATTGTTTGAGTAATAAACTGCATAACCTGAAGCGCCTTTAACCTTGTTCCATGTTACTGTTGCGGTATCTACCGCTGTTAAATCTACTGATTTAATGCTGACATTAGCAAGATTAACTCTTACAGGAACCTTTTTAGAACTCTTTCCTACTTTAACAGTAATTTTACATGTTCCGGGCTTCTTAGCTGTAACCTTACCCTTCTTGGATACTGTTGCAATTTTCTTATTGCTTGTTTTAAATTTAGCCTTTTTCTGTTTTACTTTAATTTTCTTGCTTTTTCCAACTGTTAAAACAATTTTCTTGCCGGACTTGATTGTAACTTTTGCACTTGCCGGTATTGGATTAATGGCAACAAGACCCGCAATCATTGCCAATGACAATGCAATGGCTGTGATTTTCTTTGAAATTCTCATAATCTTCCTCCTATTCACCTGTTATTCCTGTGTTTTCAATACCCTCAATAAACTGCTTCTGTACACATGCATATAATACCAATAACGGTGCTATTGCAATTAATGTAGCAGCCATTTTGTTCGCTTCGTTTACAACATTACCTGTACTTGCTGCGGCACCATTATCAAACAGTGCCAGCTTACTAGGTAATAGTTCAAGAGCATCACCCAACAGAATATTTGTAGTATATGTTTCATTCCAGTTAAATACAAATGAGAATAAGAATACTACTAAGATTGTTGAAAGTGATAATCTAATTGCTACATGATAGAAAACTTTAAATGATCCTGCACCGTCAATCATTGCGGCTTCGTCAAGTGACTTAGGTATCATATTAAAGAAGTTGTAGAAAATTAATATCAACATTGTTGAATATGCACCCTGTCCCAATAAAGCCATCAAAAACTGAGGTACTATCGAGTTAATAAGTTTTATACCAATAATTTCTTCAAATGTACCAAATAAAATTATTCTTGGTACTGTAAGTAATGGAATCGGTAAGATAAATGCTATTATAAGCATTACAAACCAAAAGTTATGTCCCTTAAATGTATAACGGGATAATGCAAATCCTGTCATAGCTGAAACGGCTGTCTGTGCAATCGCAAGTAATGCAGAGAACCATATTGAATTTAAAAGCGATGCCGGAACGTCCAATGTTGATATGGCGTTCTTAAAGTTATCAAATGTTGCATGCTTTGCAATCCATGTAATTGAAGGATCAATTAAGTCCTTAGCAGTCATGATTGACTTTGATATCATTTCAAATATAGGTTCCAAAAAGATAAATCCTATACAAATAAGTACAAAATAAATTGCAATTTTTGAAACAATATTTACACCTTTTAATCTCTTAATTTTGGCAAAGTTGATTTTCTTTAATGCTGACAAATCAATCTTCTTTGCGTTACTATTTTTATTTGCCATATAACTTTGCCTCCTTTGCCTGATGTCTCTTCTGTGCAGCTAACCTTCTCTTCTGCTGCTTCTCTAACTTCTTCAGTTTCTTCTCCTGTTTCTGTCTTACCTTAATATCTCTTGGCTTTCTGTTCTTAAACAACAGGAATACGAAACCTACAATTAACAGAACTATTATTGTATATATCCAAGCGTAAGTTGCCGCGTATCCAAGTCCTGTTCCCGTCTCGCCGGTCTTTTCCTGAATAAGTTCATATACCGGGTTAATTGAATCAAACATACCTAACTGAATTACCGTAAATACAGTAATGATCAATCCGATTTGTCTTAACATCGGGATTGTAATCTTCCACATAATCTGCCATGCATTAGCAGAATCAATCTTGGCTGCCTCATATATACTCTTGTTAATTTTCTGTAAACCGTTAATAAACAATACTATTGGAATACCTGTAAACCAAAGTATTATTGATAACTCATCAAATATGTCTGCCAATCCCTGTGCAAGTGCAGGTGAGTAACTATGTATAATCTGCATAATAAATATGTTTGAATATGCATTAGTATGCTCTACTGCTGATGAAACTTTTTGTGCTGCAGTGTCTGCCGCACTCTGAACTGACATAATCTGGCTCATAACCGGACCTGACATGATAATAACCGGAAGGAAATATATTGTTCTTAAAATCCCCTTACCTGTGTTAATCTTGCATAAAAGATATGCAATGATAAATGATAATACTACAACGATAAATGTGTAAGGTATAATCATTTTTAAATAATTAAGCAATGCAGGTAAAAATTCTGTGTTTCCAACGAATGCCTTAATGTAGTTATTAAAGCCTGTAAAACTGATTTCATATCCTACAATTGTTTTCTTTACATTTGTAAAACTTAAATAAATTGTGAACAGAAACGGGAACAGCGTAAATGCTGCGAAACCAACAATCCAAGGTGCCATAAACATATAACCTGTTCTATTCTGTCTCTGCTGATATGTACGCATCTTCTTTTGTTTCTTAGGTTTACTTTCTTTTTTCTTTTCCACTTTTGTTTCTTTAGGAGTTGTTTCGGCTACTGCCTCTTTTTTAATGTCTTCAGCCATTATTCAACACCTCCTTCTATTACTGCAGCACTCTTCTTTTCAACATCTGTGCCACTTACTGATACTTTTTCATCAGTATAGTTAATAATTATTGTCTTCTTGTTTCCATCTTTTTCGTAAATATTTGCAATAACACCATTATCTAAAACTTTTCTGCTTGTCCATTTGTATCCGATAACCTGTGATAACGGATCATTTACTTTCTTGTAAATTTCAGTTACAAGTTTCTCATACTGTTCAAACTCTGTTGAATAGTAATCAGAAGAAGTAGTTGATGCTAACAAATATGATGGTTGTTTTGTCAGTACAAATGATGGCATAATATTGTAATCAATCATTCTTAACTGATCTGTTGTGCTGTAAAATGAGAAGTTAGCATATGGTGCATAAACTTCCATTGTACCGTTTAATACCATCTGTAAGAATGGAACTGTATCTGTTTCGTATACATACTGTGATGTTCCTACAGGTGACTGTAAATATCTGTCAGTATATTTCCACAAATACTTATTTGGATTAACAAGGTTAATCTTTGTTCCTTTTTTCTTCATATTTCCAATTGAAGTCTGGTAAAGCTTTATTGCCTGACTTACAGTTGTATCTACACCATCACTATTATAAGTACTTACTAAAGTATTTGATGCTCCGTCAATTGTAAATGACTTGCTTAAATCACCTAAATCATCATACAAATCATCCATCCACTGAGCTGTCTTCTTTGGTGTAGCATATCCGTATTCAGAAACAGGTACGTTCTTAGGGAGAACTCCTGACTTATCTACTTTCAAATACTGTGTATTCATATGTTTTGCAGCATTGTTATAATAACTCAGCATGCTTTCATTAATAGTTGTAAATTCTCTTGAGAATGAAATATCAATGTTCTTTTTCTGGAAATCAGACATTAAATTTTTAAAATCTGATTCTTTACCGATAGCACTTGAGAAACTTGTGCTGTTTGGCTTTGATAATGTCTGACCACCGCTCTGCCATCCGATAAGTCCACTATTAATATTTGTTATTCCATCCTTAATTAACTTATTAAGAATTTCTGATATGTCTTTTGTATTCGTCACGCTTACCTGCTGTGTTGAGAATACACCCTTCTTTGAATCTGAATTAAGGAAATCGATTCTAATTGGAATGCTGTCTCCTTCAGGAGTGATTTCCGTTAATGTCTTATTATCAATTAAATGCTGTCTGTATGCCTGAGCCATACCTACATAATCTGCTGAAGGTGTTCCGTCACTTCCGTCACCGCTTAAGAACTGATATGTCATTGAAATATCAACCTTATTTGGTTCGTCCTGAGTCTTACGGTATGTATCACCAGCCTGGTTAATTACCTGATAGTACTCTGAATTATATTTGAATTTAGGATAAGCATATGTATATCTTACGTCACCGTCTACTAATGATGATGGTACTGCATTAATTGTCATGTACTCATCGCCCTTGTCAGCGTAAGCTACAAACGCTGCCTGTGTTCCGTCACCATGAGAAATACCAAATACCGGTAATGTTGGTTTTTTCAGCGGAACAACATCTGTTTCTGTTGAGTAATATGTAAGGTCTGTTGCAGCATCGCCGCCATATACTTTTCCTTCATAATCACTAAACTTTGTGTCGTTCTCATCAAATCTTACTAAAGCACCACTTCCATCCGGGATCAATGCATAACCCGGTGTAAGCTTTTTGCCCTTAAGTTTTACCCAGTCTGACTGGCTCTTATCATATGCAAGAGTTGCACCACCGCTTGTTCCAAGGAATGGTGTAATCATAATATTGGCAATCTTCTTTATTGCATCGCCTGTTATTTCTTTATAAGGGATGTCATATTTAATTGTTCCGTTGTCACCAAATGTGATATCAACATTAATTCCAAGGTCAGCATCTTCTAATTTGAATTTGCAGGCAAGTCTGTATTTGCCGTTTTCCTTGTCAACTTCCTGAAACTCTGAATGACCTTCTTTTTCTTTATATGCTGCCGAAGAAACTCTTGTAGTCTTCATGGCTTTTCCTTCACCTGTGTAATATTCCACAGTGATAAGTGAATTTGCAAAAGCAGCATAACGGTCATTTGTAAATGATGAATCCTTTGGTGTATTTGCAAGTTTCTTTACGTCTGCCACAGACATTTCTTTTTCTTCTGCATAATCTTTCAGTTCAGACGGATCATTATTTTCTTTTGAACTGTCAACAACACTTAATGCTTCCTCTATGTCTGAAGGAAGTGCAACGTCTACACCTGTTTTCCAGATATATCCGTTTTTTGTGTTTTCTACTAAGATAATATCTCTATCATCTCTGAAATAATACTTGTAATCACCCTTTTCGCACAGAAATTCATATGCGTTTGATTTTTCAAGGGTTGACTTTACACTCTCCGGTGCAGGTCTTGTATCTCTGTTTGTGTTAAGGAATGCAGCTGCTACTGCTACTCCGAGAGAAAGGACGCATAAGAGAGATACGACAAGTGCCACTGCTTTTATTTTTTTATGTCTAGCTACCTGTAACATTTCTTATAATCTCCTTTCCTACTGTTAATAAGAAGTCTTTTAACTGCTCCCACATAATGATTACTACAAGAACAACGATTGCTGCAATAAGCATAAATACAACTGTTATTATCAAACTTAATACTGTATGTTTGAAGTCGTAATCATGTACTGTTGCAAGACCTTCAAATATTGTTGCTATACTCCAACATACGCCAATAGCCATTATTGTTGTAAGTATGAAGGATTCATTGTATGTTAAAACATATGACATTCCAATTGTCACCAGCATACTTATCATTGCCGGCATTACACCGTATGCAGGAATCATATATACCTGTTTTAATGTTCCATCACCATCTGTAATTGATGTAACAAGGAAGTTACAAACAATAAATAAGATTAATATTGCGAAGAAACCTACAACCACAGCTCCCATATCCATATCTTCTACCTTTGTATACTGATATATGAAACCTTTCTGTGTCTGATATAACATATATACTCCGAAGAATACTATATAAATAATTGTTGCTGCAATCATTGATCCATTCTTATGAACCCTTATATCGTAATATCTGTCTATAGGATGTTTTGCACACTTAAATGCGTATCCTATTTCACCAATTACCGGTGTGTTTTTAAGTTTCTTTCCTAAAGCTCTCTTAGCTTTTCTTATCTTCTTATCTCTGTCCACAAAGCTAATAACTACCTTGAGAAGAATAAGAACGATAACAATTATCAGGAAAGTACCAAGTCCCTTCTGAATTTCTTTATTTCTTACTTCCCAGAATGCATTTGAATAACCGTCTCTGTTACCGGCAATTTCAAAATGTTCCATTGCCTTATCATATTCTTCGTCATTGTAGTAGGCTTTAGCAACACCGTTATGCGCCAATACAGACATCTGGTTAAGTCTTAATACGTAATTCCAATCTGTAAGGGCATCATCATAATCACCATTCTCATATTCGTCTAATGCTCTGTAAATTGTTGTAGCATATTCTGTAGGATTGAATGACTGTAAAATTCCTTTTTCACTATCCGCAGTCCAGATGTTTCCTTTGTTGTCTACTGCAATAGTCATAAGTGATGAATATAAACCTGATATATCAGTATCTTCAGCCTGTTCACCAAATTCGAAAATCACTTCACCCTGACTTGTGTATACCCAAACATAACCATGGGAGTCACATGCATAAATAATGCCGTTTTCATCTGTAGTTACATCTGTTAATGCTGAAGGTGTTTTAACATCACCGAACATGTTCGTTCCGTTTGTACTATGTTTCTTTAAAAGGTCGTTACCTTTACCCATACATGTTGAGTAAGCAGTTCCCTGTCTGTCCACATATACATTAGAGAAAGTTGACGGAAGTGTGTTAAGTATTTCCGACTTTTTCTGCTGTTCCTTTGTGTAAATGAGTTTCAAGAACATCTGCTGTGGTGTAAGTACCGACTTATTAGATGTAAAGTATCCTAAAAACTCACCTGTGTTTGCCAACTGAATAATACCGGCATAAACACCTTCTGAAACAATGTATAAGTTATTACCACTATCTACGGCAACCTTACTTGGTTCGTAGTTTGTGTCAGCAAATATTGGTGCTGTAGGTTTATCATATCTTCTTACAAATTCAAAATCCTTCGTAAATCTGAATACTGTTTTGGCACCTGAATCCGCAATATATAGTTCACCTTCATTAGTTCTGAAAATTCCCTTTGGTGTTTCAAAACCTGTAAATTCATCAGAATTAATTGTTCCCTTTTTCATTTCTTTAACTACTTTTTCAGTATTTAAATCATAAACAACAATTCTCTGATTTCCGGTGTCTACAATATATGCAATGTTATTTTCATCAATAACCATATCTGATGGTTCTGACAATCCTAAATCTGTTATTGTTTTGTCCGGCAGGTACGCATCCTGTGTTCTAACCATTTCATCCTGATCATCAAGTGTATATGTATAACTTGTGGCCTGGGATGCTCCAACAGGAAGCGCTGCCATTACCATAAATATCAAAGTCAGGAACAGAACCAATGATTTTTTCTTTATCTTTTTCATTTCTGCCTCCTTACTTGATACCTGAACTTGCCATTGTGTTCATAACCTTAGACTGCATGCATATGAATATTACCAGGTTAGGTATAAACATAATCAGGTTGGCCGCTGCTACCATACCGGAAGCTGCTACGGCGTTATTAACACCAATGGAGTTGACATAGTATGTTAACGTTCTTAAAGCTTCGTTTGTTATATAATTGTTTGATGTTTCCACGTTCTGCCATACCTGCTGGAATGTAAGAACGACAGATGTTGCAAGAGCCGGTTTAGTAAGCGGAATGATTACTTTTCTAAGAATTGTAACATCTCCGGCACCATCTACTACTGCTGCTTCTATTAAAGCATCCGGGATACCGTCTACGAACTGTTTTACAAGGAACAATCCGACAGGCAGTGCAATCAATGGAAGAATATGTGCAAACCATGTATTGTAAGCACCTATTCCAACTATGATTAAGTATCTTGGAATTGCAACCGCTGTGGCTACAAACATAAGGGCCATCTGGTTGACTTCCCATAAAGCACCTTTAATTTTGAATTTCTTCTTCGAGAATACATACGCTGCCATAATTGTAATAATCAAGTTAAGTACTACTGTAAGGACCGTAACTATCAACGAGTTCAAGAAATATCGTGACATTGGAATACCTGTTGAACCAGCAAGGTTCGTAAGGTTTTTAAAGTTATCTAATGTCGGGCTTTGTACAAAAATCGTTGGCGGGAATCTAAACAATTCACCAAGTGGTTTAAACGCATTGTTTATCAAAAATACTACAGGAATAATCATGAATATTGATAAAGGAAATGCGATAGCGTGGAACTTAAGTTGTCCCTTTGAAAATCTTGAAGGGTTTATTCTGTTACCTTGAAAATTTGCCATTTACTTTTCCTCCTTTCTAATATTCATCTTTTTCTGTAAATAACTTGTTTGCTACTTTACTACATACCCATACAAGACAAAGAAGTGCAACTGATACTGCAGCTGCGTATCCCATTTCGTAACGTACGAATGCGTAGTCATCAATGTGGTTCGCTATCAACTGTCCTGCATATCCCGGAGTTGGATTTGCCCCTGCAAGAGCAACACCTATCCACCCCATATTGAAGGCATTAACAATTGACATTACCGCGCCGAATAACATCTGTGGTTTCATCGAAGGAACAGTAATATAAATAATTTCCTGTGCCCTGTTCTTTATACCATCCACATATGCTGCTTCGTATAATTCCTGATCTATATTCATAATACCTGAAAGCATTGATAAAAAGCCGATACCCATTGAAGACCATAACGATACGAAAATCATAATTCCCATAAAGTAATCTGAGGAAATCAACCACTGAATTGGCTGACTTATAAATCCCAGTTTTTGCAGGTACGCATTGGCAAGACCACTCTGGTCACCTGAGAAAATTGTTTTCCAGATAACCTGAATCATAATCTGACCTACCATTGAAGGTGTGTACATTGCAAGTGCGTACAAGGTTCTTGCTCTTGGTGTAACCTGAGCAAGAATCCATGCCATTAAGAACGATAATACGTATCCGCCCACACCAACTACTATAGCGTAGAGCACCGTGTTTGGAAGTACATATTTCATGAATACTTCATCACCTGTAAAAAGTGTTATGTAATTGCTCATTCCTGCAAACTTTGGTGTATTAATAACATCAAAGTATGTGAATGACAATCCGATTGCTATTAATATAGGTAATAATATAAATGCGAAAAACAACAATCCATAAGGAAGTAAAAGTAAAAATGAATGAAAGCCTTCTGTCTGAGTGAATTTCTTCTTTGATTTAATTTTGGCCGGCTTTGCCACTACGGCTGCATTACTCATTAGCACTTACCTCCTCTTCCGGATTTGCTTTTGCATTTTCCTGATTTTGTTTTATCCAGTCATAACCACGAAGTTTGAACTTCTTAACCATCTTTCCGTTATCATCATAATATCCAAGTTCCTGCATCTTACGGACAATTTCTTTATTAACATCATTTTTAGCTTCGTCTACTGCTACCTGACCGACAGTTCCGTCAAATACCATTGTTGTCCATATGTTAGAAATAGTTCTTTCCAATAAGTACTGTCCAGGAGTTCTTGTTACGTCAGTAACGTAATCAATCTGTTCTGTTACGACTTTCTTATCTGCTTCGTCCATAGGGTTGTTCTCAAGAGCAGCTCTGTTAGCTGACAACCAGAAGAATGTCTTTCCATATGTTGAACGAAGTGTGTATGTATATTCTGTCTGAACTTTCTTGCTTGTCCACCATTTAAGGAATTCCCAAGCCTCGTCCTTCTTGTTTGAATCTTTAAATATTGCTCCACCTGTACCATTTGCAACAAATGTTCTGTTTACGCTTCCATCTTCCTGCTTAGTTCCAAGATATTTTGAGATAGCCCATTTACCATCTAATTCTCTTGCACCATTCTTAATCAATGTATAATCTTCCATTCCGATAATACCTATTGGGTTTACTGAATATCTGAATGAGTTGAAGAAAGTCTGTACTGATGTTTCCAAAGAGTACTTTGTAAATAAGTTTCCAAGTAATGATAATCCTTTAACTGACTTCTTGGAATCAATACCTGTCTTTACAAGCCCCTTATCATCCTGAACATATAACTCTCCACCATTCTGTAAAATCATTGGTGATGTCTGATAGAACCACTTATATCCTGTCTGACCGTTTGCAATATTATGGTAAAAATTCATACCATATCTCTGAAGTGTTGGGAGAATATCAATTAATTCATCCCATGTATCAGGTACTTTAAGACCAAGGTTATTAAATATGTCTGTTCTATATACTACAGCATTGAAATCTGTAGTTTCAGGAATTGCATACATTCCTTCATTATATACATAGGAAACAAATGCTCCTGTTGGGAATCTTCTTGCTACAGTCCAGAAATCGTCAAACTTGCTTAAATCATACAAAGCACCACGGCTTGATAAATCAAATGGAACATATGACATAAGTCCCAATGCAATGTCTGGTGTTTCCTTTGCGGCAATGGCAAGAGTGAGTTTTGCTACGTCAGGCATTGTTGTAACTTTAATCTTAATGTCTTTACCTGTCTTTTCTTTGTAATACTGTTTAAATTCTGTATCAGCCATCTTCTGTAGTAAATCTACGTGAGTAATAGCTCTATTAACCCAGATTGTAAGTGTTTCATCATCTTCCTTAGCACCTGTTGAATACTTTGGAGATGTGAATGTGTTTACAAGTGTTCTAATCGAAGTCCATAATGATCCTCCAAATGATGGGTTAGGGCTTTCAAGCTGATCCTTGTCACCATAAACATATATTCTGTCTAATGTAAAATCATTAGATGTTACTTCTGTTGTGAAGTTACTAAGTGAAACAAGTATTGAGTTTTCAGCACCTGTCAAATCTGCAGTATGCAAAGCAATTTCATCAGGATATTTCTTAATATCCTTTATAAACTGTTCTGCTTCATCTAAATACGCAAGAATAGCTCCCGAATTTCCGTTTGAAGAATAATCCTGGAGTAAGAATCTTATATGGTGAATCATGGTTTCATAAGACTCAAGATACTTTGGAATGTTTGGAATGTATTTTGTCATCTTCCAATTACGTTCCGTATCAACATCACTACCTGTAATCTTTGTGATTTCCAACTGGAAATCTGTAATATGTTTCTGAAGAAGTAATGCATATCTGTACGCTTCCACTACAGGCTCATTTTCCTGTTTGATTGATATGGTGTGTTTTCCTTCTTCAAGATAGAAATTATAGTTATTTCCTTTTTTGTCTGATAATGTATGGTTCGAATAACCTGATGAAACAGGATCAAACGCATAATTATACATTTCCGCGAAAGGAACCTCTCCGTCAATCTTTATTGTTTCGAAAGTCTGGAATTCCTTTTTTCCGTTGTCATAGTGGAACGCTATATTATAGTTTCCAGACTTCTTAACATTGAAAGTGTAAGTAATTTCATTACCTGCCGATGCCCACTGTATTTTATTTAATTTTTCTTTATCTATGTTAAATCTTGTAAGTGAAGTTTTTGTTTCCGTACCATATGTGGCATCTGTCGAGTTTTTTTCTGTATAATATATTGCATCAATCTGTATTGCATCTTTATCATCAGTTACAAGCTCTGCATCTTTATGTTCATCTGCATACTCGTTATAATCTTTAATTTCAGTCTTTGCCTGAGATACTTCTAATTTTCCCAACGTAAGTCCGCCCGATGATACGTTTTCAATCTGAATTTTGTTTTCCCCTTTTTCAAGATAGAAACATAATGGAGTACTTGATACGTATGTATTGTTATATAAATATGTATTAGTCCACTCCTGAATTCTATTCTGGCTTGGAGCCATTTCATCGCCATATGCGTCTAACGGAAATTCTTTTTTCTGTTCACTACTTATATATGAATCTTTGTCCACGTCAGTCCACAATATTGGTAATGCTATTGTATTCATTTCTGAATACTGTTGTTTACCGTTTACCGCGAGTTTTACTGTGTAATCAGATAAGGATTCGCCTACAGATATGTAATCCACAGACATATAGTATAGTCCTGCCTTCGGTACATTTACTGTATAATTAGCCTTGTCTGTATAATCCAGTTCTGTTATTTTTGCTGAATAGTCTTTAACAGATTCCGGTGTAGTGTCATCTGCGTTATCCTTTTTTTTGTTATTGTAGTAGTCTGTTGCATCAACACCATTTTTTAAGGTTGCTTTATGCGTGCCCTCACCAATTTCTGTATTTGCCTTAATGAAATCCGTAAAGTACACCTCTGCCTCTTCTCCCTCATCCAAGTAAGAGTTAGAAAGCAAATCATATGACTCTTCCAGTTTTTTGCTATCAACATCTTTTATGTGAGTAGTCTTAGTTGTAAATACAAACTGTTTGAGACATACTGCTGCAACAATGACACATACTATAGCAATCAAAATAGTAATAATCTTCTTTTTCATTGTTGTCCTTTCTCTGTGATAAAAGCGGAACTACTTTTTTTTTGGCAGTTCCGCTTCTATGTTATTAACAATTAGTTTATATTATTTAGCATCAATACCGTAGTATGTTTTTAAAGCATCTTTTAACTGTTTCTGTGCAGTTCCGATACGTTTGTTGATTGTGTCATTCCAGTCTGGCAATCTTGATTTAACGTTATCAGCCCAGCCTTTATCTCCCGGCCAGCATCCTGCTACTGTTTCGTCACCGTTGTGCATCCATTCATATAATGTGTCTTTCTTTTCGCCATTTTCTGTAACTGACTTTGTCCAACATTTTTCACATGCATCAGTGTAGTCTACAAGAGTGTTCTTTCCTTCTTTCCAAATCTTAAGAACTTCCTGGAATCCAGGCTTATCTTTGTAAACTTTATGAGCTTCAAGTCCATTCCATAACTTCATCTGTTCATCATAACCTTCACCTGTTACTACCGGGAATGAATCTCCTGCAGCAAGTTTCATCTGTCCGTTTTCTGAGAATTTCTGAGCGTAGACAGCTTTCTTAGCTACTGTTGAAGCTGTCCAGAATGATGTGAATGTATAAGCTACATCACGCTTCTGAATTTCTTCTTTACTCCACTCGTTATTCTTATCATCTGCTGCATAGTTATGTATACAAATCGGGTCCATAACAATCTTTACACTGTTGTCTGCGTATTTTGTTGATGGGAATGGATAGAAATCCCAATCAGCTGCTTTAATATATGCATCATTTTCTTTTGCTGATTCATCAGCACCTGCTGTCAAGAACCAAGGATCAACTACGTTAACTAATGTTCTGTTGTTTGTGAAGTAATACCATGTGTAAGCCTGGCTTTCTTTTACAATTTCTTTTGTAAGAGCACCTGAACCTTCAGCAGAATCGATTGTACAATCTGACCACTTAGGAATGTAACTTAATAATGATTTAACTTCTTCATTATTTAAATCAACCTTGTTATCTTTTTCAATTGATCTTGCAATTACGTTTGTTCCGATATTTAAGATTGTTCCTGGAATTCCTTTGATTCCCCAAAATGTCTTCTTGTCAGCTTTTGTAATAAAACGTGTGAATTCATCAATCGTCCAATCAGGATCAGGAACATTAATATTATTGTCCTCTGCTAATGATTTGTTTACCCAAACACCCCAAGGAATTGTATATGATGGGATGCCTGCCTGAAATCCACTGTAATTAATCTTGCTCATAAGTGATTTGTTGTAAGTCTTATATGTATCGTCATCTTTGTATACCGACAAATCTGCAACTAAACCTTTCTTAACATCACCTGTCACGTCTGTTGATGCCCAGATGTCAGGGTATTTCTTATATTTAGCCTTGAATGTTTCCATTTCCTGTTCCCATGACTGTGTATTATACTGATCAGGGTCACCTGATTTTGACCACAGATTAATCTTTACATTAGGATATGTTTCATTAAATTTCTTAGCCACTGCATATACCTGAGCTACGTTACTAGCTTTGATATTAGCAGGGTCTGCTAACTTCTTTCCTGCAGCACTGTCAGGATTTCCGATATCTTCATAATAGTTTCCATCTCCGGACCAAACCATAATGGAAATATCACCCTTTACATTTTTGTCCAGCTTCATTGAGATACCTAAATCTCCATCTCCGCTGCCTCCTTTGTTTCCACTTTTGCTTCCGCCACATCCTGTTAAAAGCATAGATGTACCTAAAACGAGCGCAAGTGATAAAGCTAATGCTTTACGGCCTAATTTTCTCATTTCTAATTTTCCTCCTTCTCGAAAAAACTTTCACCTACATTAGAATTTCACATAGTGATATTCTTGAAAACAATTTTATCACAACAGTATGTACAAATCAACAAGAAAAAACGATTTTACTTTGAAAAATATTGTGATTTTTTAACAACATGCACTAAATGCTTATATTGTACAAATATAATTTTTGACTATTTTTTACAATTGGCACTTTGACAATTTATTCACAATCACTACATGTAGTGAAACATTTTCATAATATATACAATATAATGAAATCATTTTTATATAGAAAAATATTTTTATCTGATAATAATTGTCCTTATTGTCTGGGGTTGCTTGCTGATTTGTGTATTTCCATCCTGACTCATGTCATTACATCCTGGATGGATTACACATTTTTATTTGTTTGCGTAATTCACTCTCGATTTATACAAAGGATCCCCCCATGCCTGACAAAGAGCCAAAAAAGAAGCAGAGCTTACAATGTAAGTTCTGCTTCCAAAATACTATCTAATTAAATTTATATATGTACACGTTAATTAGTCGTTTTCTCTTTTTCTTGCAAATACAACGATAACTGATGCTGCAAGTATTGCTGCCGCACCACAGGCGATAGGTGTGAAATCACCTGTTGCCACTGTCTGCTTAGCATTTGTATCTGTTGCCTGCTGTGTGTTTGTATTTGTATTTGTATTTGTGTTTGTGTTTGTCTGTGCTGCTGCTTTTGCTTCAAGTGAATAACCTGACATCTTAAGGGTTGTTCCTTTTCCAGCAACATCACCCTTGCCATCACTGATAGACTTCTGTCCACCTTCAGCCCAATCATAAAGACCACTCTTCTTTTCGTCATCTCTGTCACCGAATTCCCCACCTAAACCGAAGTAAACTGATGTAGCATCGCATTTAGCTGTGAAAGTTTCATTGACAGTAGTTGTCTGACCTTTCTTTAAGTGAACCCATTTAGCGAATGCAATATTATCTTTTGTTGCAATCTTTATAACAATCCACTTATCAAGTTTGCTTGATGACAAATTACATTTAAGTGTGTATTCCTGACCTTTTTTTATTGATACGTTTCCGTATCCCTGTTTTGAATCCTGAAACATCTGACAGCCCCAAACACCACCCCATCCGATAGTGTTTAACTTAACTGTCCATCCAGTTGCTGTATTCTGTGTTACCTTTCCTTCTGACGCTTCATACCAAGTATGACCCGGTTTTCCGTCAAATCCAATGTAATCACCCCATGGTGCTTTTGCGAATACGCTTACGCACATTCCAAGTGTAAGTGTGAGAGCTGATATAACAGCCACCATTCTCTTTAACGCTTTCATGTTAAATCCTCCTCTTTAATTGCGAAATATCGCTATTTATGGTTACT
>ERZ1106935.1317-NODE-1317-length-22166-cov-4.471078_pt1 | contig 22166 bp, 15 predicted proteins | sample MGYA00403666_ERZ1106935 | MGnify/ENA primary metagenome ERZ1106935 (study PRJEB35170, sample SAMEA104062452) | human gut metagenome | biome: human gut; feature: human-associated habitat; material: faeces | place: Denmark | collected 2012-11-20 ... | reverse complement strand
CAGGACCAACACCAACGCCAGGACCAACACCAACGCCAGGACCAACACCAACGCCGGATCCGACACCAACGCCAGATCCAACGCCAGCACCGGATACGGGTGATGATAATAAGAAAAGCGATGAAACCATTTCAGGTGATAAGGAACAGGCAGAAGATAGTGTAAAGACAGCTGATGTGTATAATGTAGCAGGTTATAGTATAATGTTGTTTATGGCATTAGCAGGAATTGTATTTGTTATACATGAAGATAAGAAGAAAAAGAACACTATTGATTAATGCATAATATAAGCCGGATGTATAATAACAGAAGTTGTTATATATCTGGCTTTTCTGATATTTTTTGAATTACATATATGTTGGCAGTGCATTAAAAATTATACAATGTGCTATTTAAGTGTGAAAGTATATTGAGCTTGGGAGGATTAAGACATCATTCCTCTTGCTAATCAGCACTAAATGTTATAAAATGATTAAGATTATGTAGCAGCCGATGCAGTTCGATGTAGTCAGGCTGTTGCCTTTAGGAGGATTATATTATTATGGAAAAGACAATGGAGAAAATTGTTTCTTTAGCTAAGGCAAGAGGATTTGTTTACCCAGGTTCTGAAATCTATGGCGGATTAGCTAATACCTGGGATTATGGTAACCTTGGTGTTGAGTTAAAGAACAATGTTAAGAAGGCATGGTGGCAGAAGTTCGTACAGGAAAGCCCATACAATGTAGGAGTTGACTGTGCAATTCTTATGAACCCTCAGACTTGGGTAGCATCAGGTCATCTTGGTGGATTTTCTGATCCATTAATGGACTGCAAGGAATGTCATGAGAGATTCAGAGCAGATAAACTTATAGAAGACTGGGCAGACGAGAATTCATATGATCTCGGCGGTTCAGTTGATGGATGGACACAGGAGCAGATGAAGAATTTCATCGATGAGAAGAATATCTGCTGTCCTTCATGTGGAAAGCACAATTTCACAGATATAAGACAGTTTAACCTTATGTTTAAGACATTCCAGGGTGTAACTGAGGATGCCAAGAACACAGTATATTTAAGACCAGAGACAGCTCAGGGTATCTTTGTTAACTTCAAGAATGTTCAGAGAACATCAAGAAAGAAAGTACCTTTTGGTATTGGACAGATTGGTAAGTCATTCCGTAACGAGATTACACCAGGTAACTTCACATTCAGAACAAGAGAGTTCGAGCAGATGGAATTAGAGTTCTTCTGCAAGCCTGGAACAGATCTTGAGTGGTTCACATACTGGAGACAGTACTGCATCGACTGGCTTAAGGCATTAGGAATGAAGGAAGATGAGATGAGAGCAAGAGATCATTCACCAGAAGAACTCTGTTTCTACTCTAAGGGAACAACAGATATCGAATTCCTCTTCCCATTCGGATGGGGCGAGCTCTGGGGTATTGCAGACAGAACAGATTATGACCTTACTCAGCATCAGACAGTATCTGGTGAAGATATGTCATACTTTGATGATGAAGCTAAGGAGAAGTATATACCATATGTTATTGAGCCTTCACTTGGTGCGGATCGTGTAACATTAGCATTCCTTTGCTCAGCTTATGATGAGGAAGAGCTTGAAGGCGGAGATGTAAGAACGGTTCTTCATTTCCATCCTGCATTAGCACCAGTTAAGATAGGTATTCTTCCACTTTCTAAGAAGTTAAATGAAGGTGCAGAAAAGGTGTATGCAGAACTTTCTAAGTATTACAATTGTGAGTTTGATGACAGAGGTAATATTGGAAAGAGATACAGAAGACAGGATGAGATTGGTACTCCATTCTGTATCACATATGATTTCGATTCAGAAGAAGATGGTGCTGTAACTGTAAGAGACAGAGATACAATGCAACAGGAAAGAATAAAGATAGCAGATCTTAAGGCGTATTTTGAAGATAAGTTCAGATTTTAATTAATAAAAGAACGGAATTTAAATCGATAATTAAAAGGAAAGAATTATGCTGTGTACTAAATGTGGTCAGGAATATGAGGGCAGTCAGTGCCCAAGATGTGATGGACCTGTTATATTAGTTAACAACAGTGATTATCTTGCCAGAAGAAAAGCATATGAGGAGAAGCAGGCTTTGAAAGAGAGGTCTGCTTCTTCTGATAAAAAAGAGGAATCACAGAGTGACTATGGACAGGCATTAGCAAAACGCGTGCAGGCGATAAAGAATCAGAGCAGAAACAAGACAGAAAGTAAGAAGCAGAGTCAGAACAGAAGCAAAGCGGACAGCAGAAAGCAGGGACAAAGTAGCGGAAAAACAGGTGGCAACAGGAATGGTAATCAGGAAAAGCCACAGATAAGAATTGCACGACATAAAGTAAACAAAAGAATGAAAATGATAGCGGCAGTGCTGATAGCAGTAGTGCTTATTGGTGTCGCAGCATTTGGAATATACAAGCTTGCAACTAAGAAGAATTATGCTCTTTATGTAAGCTACAACGGAAAGATATATGATATAGCAGGGCTGGACAGCAATTATGTGTGTGATGAAAGTGATGCAATATTTGCGGCAGACAGTAAGACCTTCTATACAGCACAGTGGCCGGAACAGATAGATTCAGGTAAGAATATCTTAAGCGTTGCGAGTGACAATGGAAAGTATTTCGTTACGGTAACATATGATGAGTCCAACTCGTCTGGCAGATATTCAATGTACATATGGAGTAAGGACGAATGTGTTCTTGTGTCAGAAGATAATCTGCAGAAAGAGATTATGTATATCTCTGATGACGGTCTTGTTATATACACGAATATTAATATTATTAATGACGAGGGTTCTACTAATGGAACAAGCCTTGCCATGAGCAGAGTCAAAGAAGTTAAGAAACAGCCTGAGGCACAGACAACTCTTATAGAGGGTAATCTTAATAAGGCATATGTGTATGAGTCAAAGCACCTGATAGTATGTCTTACTAATGCAGGCTCATTGTATACATATGATTATGAAAAAAAAGAAAAGCCGGTTTCAGTTGCAGATGCAGTTATGCAGTTATGGCCGGTGTCAGAGAACATGACAGGTGTGTATACAGCGAATGCAGACAGCCTTAATACAAGAAAAGATGTGGATACATTGCTGTATTCTAAGAGTGATGGAGTATATTATTACTCATGCAAAGATGCATCTGCGTATAAGATAGACAAGAAGACAGACAATGATGCAGATTATGTATTTGATAGAGACAATTCGCTTATATACAGAATTTCAGGTACATCAATGACATCAGCACTTATCAGAGAAACTAAAGTGAGTGAGTATATGGATGTTGATTCTATGACTAAGGAAAAGAATTACATATATAATTCATCAGATGGTCAGATAGTGTATGTTAATGCGAAAGGACAGCTTCGAGTAGTTGATAACAACAAGATTACAGACATTGCGTCAGATGTTAATGCAGGTTCATTATCTAAAGTGTATAATAAAGGCAAGGCTTTAACATATGTTTCAGGCGGCAGGCAGTACTATATGGATAACATTAAGAGCAAAGCTGTTGCAATTCTGGAATCAGATGCAGTTACAGATACAGAGGGAACATATTTTTACAAGAACCGAATCTATGCGTATGATGCTGATAATATTCTTTATTCTAATACACTGAAGGGAAATGATATCAGCAATATAGGCTACGTTGAAAGATTGTGGCTTGGAACAGAACTAAGATAATTGCAAATGTATTAAAACAGGTATAAGTTATGGATTTATTTGAATATATGCGTGAAAACAATAAGAATACAGAATCTCCATTGGCTATGAGATTAAGACCGGAAACACTCGATGAAATGGTAGGACAGTCTCATATAATCGGAAAGGATAAACTGCTTTACAGGGCAATTAAGGCAGATAAGCTTAGCTCAGTAATATTTTATGGTCCACCTGGAACAGGAAAGACAACTTTAGCTAGAATAATTGCTAATACAACAAGTGCAGAGTTTAATCAGGTTAATGCCACAGTTGCCGGAAAGAAGGATATGGAAGAGGTTGTTGCCAAGGCGAAAGACAATCTTGGAATGTATGGAAGAAAGACCATTCTTTTCGTAGACGAGATTCACCGCTTTAATAAGGGACAGCAGGATTATCTGCTTCCATTTGTTGAGGATGGAACAATAATTCTTATTGGTGCAACGACAGAGAATCCGTACTTTGAAGTAAATGGAGCTTTAATATCAAGGTCAATAATATTTGAATTAAAACCACTAGAGAAAGAAGATATCAAGACAATAATAAAGCGTGCTGTGTATGATGAGAAGAAGGGCATGGGAAGCTACAATGCAGCAATAGACGATGATGCACTGGAATTCCTTGCAGATATATCCAACGGAGATGCGAGAAATGCACTTAATGCCATTGAACTTGGAATACTCACAACAGACAGATCAGATGATGGAGTTATACATATAGATCTTGCAACAGCACAGGAATGTATCCAGAAGCGCTCGGTAAGATATGATAAAGAGGGTGACAACCACTATGATACAATATCAGCATTTATTAAGAGCATGAGAGGCTCAGACCCTGATGCAGTAAGCTATTATCTTGCCAAGATGCTGTATGCAGGTGAAGATATTAAATTCATAGCAAGACGAATAATGATATGTGCCAGTGAGGATGTAGGCAATGCTGATCCTAATGCACTGCAGGTTGCAGTGGCTGCGGCACAGGCTGTTGAGCGCATCGGAATGCCGGAAGCACGTATTATATTAAGTCAGGCGGCACTCTATGTTGCGACAGCACCTAAGAGTAATGCATGTTACATGGCAATTGATAAGGCACTTGATGTAGTTAAGAATTCAAAGACTGCACCGGTTCCTGTACATTTGCAGGATGCCCATTATAAGGGTAGTGCCAAGTTAGGACACGGTGTAGGATACTTATATGCACATGATTATCCTAATCATTACGTCAGACAGCAGTATCTTCCTGATGCTTATGTGAATGAGAAATTCTATGAGCCGGGAGATATGGGATATGAGAGGGATATTAAGAAACATTTGGATAAGATTAAGTCGGAGGCATAGTTTCCAATGAGGGATTACATAAACAGACTTTCAAGAGGCAGTTCAATTATCAAAGTACCAAAGCTGTCATGCAGTGAGGAACAGATTACCATGGATATTATGTGTAATACAGTTGCTACAGGCAGCTTCATATGTGATGCCACCGATAAGGTTTATGGAATGGTCTATGCTGACAATGAGAGGGTAAAGATTCTTTCAGAACAATTTGGTGGTACGCATATTATAACTGAATATCAGGTGGACGCTTCCGGACTTGAAGAAAATGATGAGATAGAGGGAACATTTACAGTAGTATGTAATGCCGGCGAGAAAAAGATACCATTTGTATTCAGATGTATGAAAGAGAATCAGGATGATATAAGAAATCATGTTAAGACTGAAGCAGTTGTTCTGCACATTGATAACGAAGAGAATACAATTATACACAAAGATGAAGCAGAGCAGTTTGAATGTGTGCTTATAAAGAGCGGGACAGAAGAAACAGAGATTGATATATATGCAGATGCAGATTTTATTGAATTAGAGAAAGACAGCTTATCAACTGATGATTTTGCAGGTGACAGGGCTGTAATTAAATATATAGTTAATCCACAGAAAATGCATGCAGGCAACAACTATGGATATATACATATAGTGAGTTATACACAGCATTTAAAGATAAATGTAAGCGTTATATGTAAGAAGGCTGATGAATCGGAAGATTTTGAAGTTAGAACAGAAGAAAAACTTGCACGATATAAGCTTACAAAGCTTTATCTTGATTTCAGAATGAAGAAAATCAAAAAAGAAAAATGGATTGCTGAATCTATGCAGACGGTTGACCGAATAAGGGGAATTAAGGGGACAGATGTATTTTATGATATTGTGCAGATACAACTGCTTATGGCGTCCGGAAGAGAGAAAACAGCAACACAGATATATAATAATATCAAGAAAGATATAGTTGGAAGAATTGGTGAAAATGTAGAACTTTACTGCTATTTTCTGTATGTTTCGACACTTATTGTGCGTGAAGAGGAGTATACGGCTCAGGTTTTATCACAGGTTAAGAAGTTTTTTGAGAATGGCTATGATACATATAGAATATTATGGATACTTTTTTACCTGAGTACAGATTCAGATAATAAGAGTATAAGACTTGTAAGAATAAAGGATGTAATTAATTCAGGATGCATAAGCCCTGTTATGTATATTGAGGCTATGAACATTATTAATGCACAGCCTGTTTTACTACGGGTGCTTAATCAGTTTGAAATGCAGGTTATTAATTATGGATGCAGGAACGACATTATTAGCGAGAAGCTTGCAATGCAGATTGCAGATGTTGTGGCTAATGAGAAGAATATTAATATTAATACTCTTATTATACTAAAAAAGATATATGATAAATATGAGAAAGACGAGATACTGACAGTTCTTGTAACCCAGATGGTAAGAATGGGCATGACAGGAGAAAACTGCTTTGAGATATATGAAAAAGGAGTATTAAGAGGCCTGAAAATAACAAGATTATATGAGTTTTATATTGCCAGTATGCCTAAAAAGACAGACAGGCAGCTGCCAAAGATAGTGTTGATGTATTTTGCATATGACAATACTCTTACAGATGCAGATAAAGCATTTTTATATGCAAATGTGGTGACGGGCAGAGATTCGTACTATAAGAATATCTATGAAGGTTATGAAAGAAATATAGAGATATATGTGTATGAACAGCTTAAAGCCGGCAATATCAGTGACAATCTTGTTGTATTATACAAGGCACTTCTTAAGACACAGCTTGTGTGTGATGACACAGGCACATTTGTAAGTAAAATGCCATATATGTACAGAATGCAGTGCTTTAGTGATGTGGTAAGATATGTACATGTCAGATATCCGCAGTTTACAGAAGAAACAGTATATGAGCTTTCAGGGGAAACAGCATATATATGTATGTATGGAAGTGACTGCGAGATTACATTTGAATGTATTGACGGACAGATTAGAAAAGATACAATTGATTATGATATAGAAAAAGTGTTTGATATACAGCAGTATGCAGAGGTGTTTGAGGCTGCAGGTGATTATGGAAAGAACAATTCCAGAATAATTATGAGCAGAATCTGTGAAATGAGAAAGAATTCACAGTATACACAAGAAACACTTAAGCTGTACAAAACAATAAAAAAGGAACAGGGTATCAGTGAACAGTATAAACAGCAGGTTAATGCCTGGATGATTGATTATTACTATCATTATTATGAAGAAGATGATTTCTGGCATGAATACAATTATGTTGATACAGATAATCTGACGAAGAAGGATGCGGGAAAACTGATAGAGATACTTATAGATTCATCAATGTATTCACAGGCATATGAGATAGCCGGTATATACGGTTGCTGTATGGCAAAAGCGGCAAAACTTCTTAAAATGACTGACTATATTCTTACAAATGTATCAGACGGACATAGTCAGATTATTGATGAGATTACTCAATATATATTCAGACACAACATTTATAATGAACCTGTTCTTTCTTATATGTGCGAATACTATAATGGGACTAATGATGAAATGTATGCTGTGTGGAAGTCAGCAGTTAATTATAATGTAAATGTATTGCATATGTCAGAAAGGATTCTTGCCCAGATGATGTATACAGGTGTGCATACTGGAAGATTTACAGAGGTGTTTGCTGATTATTATAGTAAGATTCCTGATATGCTTATAGTAAAGGCATATTTATCTTATAATTCACAATTCTATCTTCTCAGGCAGAAGAAGGCTAATGATATAGTATTCAGAGTTATAGAGGAGTGTATGGGGGATGGATATGGATTGCCAGAGTGTTGTTATGTAGCATGGCTTAAGAATCTGTCAAGAAACCCTGTTGCGTTAAGAGAAGATACATCTGAAAAAGAACTTGCACAATCAGTCCTTAATGAATTATGTGAACATGACAGAATATATGGATTTTTCAAAAAATTCAAAGGAATACTGGATTTACCATACAATATGCAGGGACTTACTATTGTTGAATACATAGCAGATCCAGATGATAAAGTATCTTTGACATATAGTATTAATGGGGCTGACAGGCTGGTGCAGGTTATGAAGTCTAACGAATGGGGAATATTTACATGCAGGTTTAATCTGTTTTATGGGGATTCATTAGAATATACATTTATAGTTAATGACAGCAATGAACAGGCATCTACAGAGCCGGTAGTCTGCGAATATAAGGATATTCCATCAGAGAACACAGATGGAAGGATTGACATGCTTAATGATTGTCTTGCAAGCAGACAGCAGCATGACCTTACAACATTAAGAAAGCTCATGTATAGTTACTGTGTTGAGGAATACGTTACAAGAGAAATGTTTACAATTGTCAAATGAGGATAGCAGATATGGAGCAGTGTAAAGGACTTATAGCAGGAATAGATATAGGATATAGTAAAATTCAGGCAAGTGTATATTCATATAATTCACGGAATGTGCAGACGGTAAAACTGACAGAGGATTCAAAGGAAAAGACCAGTCTTGCAAATGTTGTTGCTGAATGTATGCGAGCAACAGGTACATCACAGATTCAAAGCATATGTGTAACCATTCCCGATTATCATTCTGATGAAATATCTGCTGTCAGGGATACTCTTAAAAAATGTGATGTATCAGATGGCAGAGGGCAGGTATTAAGCAGAGTTGAAAGCTTTGCATATTATGCGTACAGACAGAAAAGTGAGCTTCATGCTGCTGGTGTGGCACTGTTTGACTACACAAGTGAAGGAATAAGGTGTGATTATCTTGCAGTCAGGAAGAATGACAATAGTAACTATCTGCTTCAGGAACATACAGGATACACATCTGATATATTAAAAAAAGCTGTGATAAGCAAAGAACTTGGACTGGCTGAGAATGAGTTGTGTACATTTGCAGAAGAGTATTTTTCTAAAAGACATGTTTCGGCGGCATATCTTACAGGTGAAGGTTTTGATGTTGAAAAGCTTCCTGAAAGATTTGCAAAGCTTATGGTTACGAGAAGAAAAGCATTTGTCGGACAGAATCTTTTTGCAAAGGGTGCATGCTTTGCAGCAATGGAGATATTGAAGCCGGAAGTGTTTAAGAATGTCATAATGCTTATTGATAATCATGTGAAATGTGGTATAGAAATAGATATTTCGTCATATGAAAAGCCAATGAGATTCAGGCTGGTAAGACCGGGAAGTAACTGGTATACTGCCGGACGGACTGTGGAATGTATACTTGAGGATATGAGAAGCATTACATTTAAAATAATAACACCTGAGAATAAATATTATGATGAAGTTGTTGATATAAGTGAAATTCCATTCAGGGAAGGGAAAACAACAAGAGTATCTGTGAGCGTAAGCTTTGTAGATTCTGACAGGTGTAATATTACAATAAAAGATCTTGGATTTGGCGAGTTTGTCAAAAGTTCAGGAAAAGTTATAAGCAAAGAACTTGTATTAAGAAGCTGAGAATGTGGAAAACATCAGGAAACGGAGAAATACAATGGGGAAAATAATACTGTGCAGAGGAAAGAAGGCAGATACACCACTGACTGTTTTACAGACAGGTGTGAAGTTATATTTATAATAATATATATCTGATTGGACAGGATTTTATAGATGATAATCTTATCAGTTTTCTTGATGAAACCGGAGAAAAAGAGCTGGCAGAAAGAGTAAGGAAGCTGAAAGAAACAGGAGGGTCATTAGCACAGATATTTGTAATAATACTCAAGACAATAGATTATTATTCTGTTGAAGAGATTGAGCAGTTAAAAGGGATTCTTAATACTCTTGGAAAGCAGAGCGTATGCGAAAGGCTTAAAGCAAGAGGAGACGGATATCTCAATGCTGGATATTATTTTGCCGCGGTCAGATGTTACGAGTCAATTATAAAAGATTACAAGGGAAAAGATTTGTTGGCAGCTGATTATGCAAAAGTTTATCATAACCTGGGAACTGCCTATGCAAGAATGTTTATGTATGATAAAGCAGTGATATATTATGATGAGGCATATAGGACGGGTCAGCATGAGGAATCAAAAAAATGCAGTATAGCAGCTTTAATTATGGCAAAGAAGGATAAAGAACCTGTTAATGTTGATGCGGATGAAGATGAATATGTTGTCCAGAAGGAATTGGAAACTTTAATGGATAATGCCAGATATAGTGATGAATATAGGGAACTTGAAGATATTGCCAGATTAAAAGCAGACGGCAATCTGGCACAGTACAACAGGGCGGTAGATGAAAGACTTGACAGGTGGAGAACGGCATACATTAAATATAGCAAAACATTTTAAAGAATTGTGGTGGATATATGGGAATATTTAAAAAAACTGAAAAAGAAACGATATATGATGATTATGATGATGAATCGTACAGAGATGAGGAACTGCTAGAAGAGGCAGAGAAGGAAAAAACTGCCAATAAAATGTTTAATATATTGAATATATATGAAACGTTTGATAAGAAGAATAAGAAAAAACATGAAGACCGCAAGAGCGGAGAACTTGATGAGAAAACAAAGGAAAAACAGCAGCAGGCCAAGATAGAAGAAGAAAAATATGATCATCTGTTAAACAGTATGCAGGCACAGACGCTTATCAAGGCAGTTGAGAAATATGGAAAGGATGAGGAAGACCGCAAAGAGATAGATGCTATACCTATTGAGCTTCCAAAGGAAAAATCCGACCTTGATAAAATTGCAGAATATGCGATGAGCAGGAATATAGACAGTGTCAATATAAAGGATTTCAGTACACATGATATTGAGGTTTATGTAAGAGAACAGTGTGATATCATGGAAGAAGCAGCGACACATGTAGAAAATGCTAAAGCTGAGTATGAGGCTGTTACTGAAGAATATAATGATATACAGATTATGGAAGAAGCTCCCACACAGATACGTGATAAAATATTGAGCTGTGCAGAGACCATAGACAACATGATGGTTGACAGGCGTATTCTTAAAAGTACAGAACATAAGCTGTCAAATGCGGCATACAGGCGCATGGAAGCTGTGGAAAATGAAATGCCAGGTGGAATAAAGCTTTTGAAAGCATCCGAAGATTATTATGATACTGTTAAGAGAGATTTAAGGATACTTGAGGCAGAACAGCTTAATCTTAGAACAGATGCGGACGTTCTTGTTACAAGACAGATTAAGATAAGAAGGCTTGCGAAAACAGCAATCTTTGCGCTTGCGGCAGTGTTTGCAGTATTTCTTATATCGATGACACTTGTTCAAAATGACAGTGATACGGCACTTTTTATAGGAATATCTTTATTTGCAGCAATTCTTGCAGTTGGAATGTTTGCTTTATTAAAGGTTACTGAAAGAAATGTGATTATAACCGAAATAAAACTTAATAAAGCTACAGCACTGCTTAACAAAGTAAAGATTAAGTTCATTAATGCAGCAAATACGCTGGATTATGAATATACAAAGTTCGGAGTTAAAAGTTCATATGAACTTGATAAGAAATACAGACTGTACGAGGAGATGAAAAAAGAGCAGATTAGAATGCTTGATATGACATCATCACTTAATTCTGCTGAAAATGAGCTTGAGAATATGCTTAAGAATTTAGGACTTTACAGTCCACATATATGGCTTGGAAGAGTGAGGGCAATCATTAATCCTAAGGAAATGGTTGAAGTGCGGCATGAAATAAATACTCGCCGTTATAAATTAAGGCAGCAGATAGAGTACAATGAAAAACGTATTGATGAAGCAAAGGAAAATATTAAAAAGATAACGCTTTCAAATCCGGCACACAGCGATGGTGCAATGCGCGTAATTGAAATGTATGAGAAGCGACATTCACGGGTTGCAAAATAAAATTGATATGTTACAATAAACAGTGGCTTTTTACGCATATGAATGATAAAAAGCGAAAGAAGTATGGAGGCTATAAGGATGAAAGAAAGACTTGAAGCAATTAGAGAAAGAGCTTTAGCACAGATTAATGAAACTGATTCGCTTGATAAACTGAATGATATCAGAGTCGCTTTCCTTGGAAAGAAGGGTGAACTTACAGAAGTACTTAAAGGTATGAAGGAAGTTGCACCAGAAGACAGACCTAAGGTTGGTCAGATTGTTAATGAGACAAGACAGGCAATTGAAGAAGTATTAGATAAGGCTAAGACAGAATTAGCTGCCAAGAAGAGAGAACTTCAGTTAAAGAGTGAAGTAATAGATGTTACTCTTCCATCTAAGAGGGATGAGTTAGGACATAAGCATCCTAATACACTTGCATTAGAAGAAATCCAGAAGATATTCATCGGAATGGGTTATGAAGTAGTTGATGGACCAGAAGTTGAGTATGATTACTACAACTTTGAGGCACTTAACATACCAGCTAACCACCCGGCTAAGGATGAACAGGATACATTCTACATTAATGATAAGATAGTACTCCGTACACAGACTTCCCCTGTTCAGGCAAGAGTTATGGAGAAGGGCAAGCTTCCTATCAGAATGATTTCTCCAGGACGTGTATACAGAGCAGATGAAGTTGATGCTACACATTCACCATGCTTCCATCAGGTAGAAGGTCTTGTAATTGATAAGGGAATCACATTTGCAGACCTTAAGGGAACTTTAGCAGAATTCGCTAAGGAGCTTTTCGGACCTGATACTAAAGTTAAATTCAGACCACATCATTTCCCATTCACTGAGCCTAGTGCCGAGATGGATGTAAGCTGTTTCAAATGTGGTGGTAAAGGATGCCGTTTCTGTAAGGGCGAGGGATGGATTGAAATCCTCGGCTGTGGAATGGTTCACCCACATGTATTCGAGCTTTGTGGAATTGATAAGGAAGAATATACAGGATTTGCCTTTGGTGTAGGACTTGAGAGAGTTGCTCTTCTTAAGTACGAAATCGATGACATGAGACTTCTTTATGAGAACGATATCAGATTTATAAAGCAGTTCTAAATCGATTCATATAGTGGTCTAACGACTGGAATAAGATAAAGTATATTTAAGGAGAATGACGATATGAATACATCATTAAATTGGATAAAAGCAATGGTTCCAGGTCTTGAGTGTACAGATCAGGAATTCAGAGATGCTATGACACTTTCAGGAACTAAGGTGGAGTGTTTTAATGCATTTGACAAGAACCTTGATAAAATCGTAGTTGGACAGATTCTCTCAGTTGAGAGACATCCTGATGCAGACAAGCTTGTAATATGTCAGGTTAATGTTGGCAGCGAGAATGTCCAGATTGTAACAGGTGCACCTAATATTGAAGTTGGTTCAAGTGGACAGAAGGTTCCTGTAGTATTAGACGGAGGTAAAGTTGCCGGAGGACATGACGGCGGCGCACTTCCAGAAGACGGAATTAAGATTAAGAAGGGCAAGTTAAGAGGCGTGGAGTCATGCGGTATGATGTGCTCTATCGAGGAACTTGGTTCTTCAAGAGAATTCTTCCCAGATGCACCAGAGGAAGGAATATATATATTTGGAGATGATGCTGTTGTTGGTTCAAGTGCGGTAGAGTACTTAGGACTTAATGATACAGTATTTGAATATGAGATAACTAATAACCGTGTAGACTGCTACAGCGTTATCGGTATCGCAAGAGAGGCTGCTGCTACATTCAGAAAGCCTTTCAATCCACCGGTTGTTACTAAGACAGGTAACGATGAGGATGTTAACACAATGGTTTCAGTTGATATTGAAGCTAAAGAACTTTGCTCAAGATATGTTGCAAGAGTTGTTAAGAATATCAGACTTGCTCCATCTCCAAAGTGGATGCAGCAAAGACTTATGACAGCAGGTATCAGACCAATCAACAACATTGTTGATATCACTAACTATGTTATGGAAGAATATGGTCAGCCAATGCATGCATATGACTATGATACTATTGCAGGTCACAAGATTGTTGTAAGAACAGCAACTGATGGCGAAAAGTTCGTAACACTTGACGGACAGGAGAGAACTCTTGACGCACAGACACTTCTTATCTGTGATGGTGAGAAGCCAGTTGGTATCGCAGGTATCATGGGTGGCGAGAATTCAATGATTACTGATGATGTCCAGACAATGCTTTTTGAAGCAGCTACATTTGACGGAACTAACATCAGAAAGACAACTAAGAAGATTGGTTTAAGAACAGACGCTTCTGGTAAATTTGAGAAGGGACTTGATCCAGAGAACGCAATGGAGGCTATCAACAGAGCATGCCAGCTTATTGAAGAGCTTGATGCAGGTGATGTTGTAGGAGGCGTGGTTGATGTATATCCTGACCCTGTAACTAAGAAGAGACTTCCATTTGAGCCGGCTAAATACAATGCTTTACTTGGTACTAATGTATCAGATGAAGATATGCTTTCTTACTTTGAAAGACTTGAAGTTGAATATGATAAAGATGCTAATGAGCTTATTATCCCAACATTTAGACAGGATCTTAACAGAGACGCGGATATGGCAGAGGAAGTTGCAAGATTCTTCGGATATGACAACATTCCTACAACTCTTCCTAAGGGAGAGACAACAATGGGTAAGATTTCATTTGAGCAGAGTATTGAAGATGCAGCTTCTGAGGTTGCCCAGTTTACAGGATTCTCACAGGCTATGACATACTCATTCGAGAGCCCTAAGGTATTCGATAAGTTAAAGCTTCCTGCTGATTCTGTATACAGAAAGACAGTTGTAATCTCTAATCCATTAGGAGAGGATTTCTCGGTTATGAGAACACTTCCAATTCACGGAATGCTTACATCTTTATCTACTAACTATAACAGAAGAAACAAGAATGTTAAGTTATATGAATTGGCTAAGATTTACCTTGCAGCAGATGATGTTAACGAGCTTCCGGACGAAAGAGTTGAATTCACACTCGGAGCTTTCGGCAGCGTTGATTTCTACTCAATGAAGGGTGTTATTGAAGAATTCCTTGAGAAGATTGGAATGAAGAAGAAGCCAACATATGATGCTAAGGCTGGTATTCCATTCTTACATCCAGGCCGTCAGGCTGATGTATATTACGCTGATAAGAAGATTGGTTACATCGGAGAACTTCATCCGGATGTTGCCGATACTTACTCAATCGGTGAGAGAACATATATTGTTGTTATTGATATTCCAACAGTTACAGAAATGGCAAGCTTTGATAAGAAGTTCACAGGAATTGCAAAGTTCCCAGCTGTAACAAGAGATATCAGTATGGTAATGCCTAAGGAACTTCCAGTTGGTGAAGTTGAGAAGATTATTGAAAAGCGCGGCGGCAAGATATTAGAAAGCTACAACCTCTTCGACATCTACGAAGGAAGCCAGATTAAAGAAGGCTTCAAGTCAGTTGCTTACTCAATCGCATTCAGAGCTAAGGACAGGACACTTGAGGATAAGGATATCACACCAGTAATGGAGAAGATATTCAAGGATCTTGAGGCTGATGGAATCGAGCTTAGAAAGTAATACAGACCCAGCTGTTACAGTGGTCGGTAAAGGGGCGGCGTGTGGCGCCGCCCCTTTGCTTTGAAAGGAGTAGTACATGGATTTACATGATTTTTATTATGATCTGCCAGAGGAGCTTATTGCGCAGGACCCTTTGTCTGACAGATCAAGTTCAAGACTTATGGTGCTTGATAAAGAAACAGGAGAGATTGAACATAAGATATTCAGAGATATCGTAGATTATCTTAAGCCGGGTGATTGTCTTGTTGTTAATGACACTAAGGTAATACCAGCGAGACTTATAGGTACTAAGGCTGATACAGGAGCTACTATTGAAGTGCTTCTTCTTAAAAGACTTGAAGACAGACAGGATACATGGGAAGTTCTTGTTAAGCCGGGAAAGAAGGCTAAGGTTGGTGCTAAGATAAGTTTTGGCGAAGGCAAGCTTATAGGAGAGATTATTGATATAGTTGAAGAAGGGAACAGACTTATCCAGTTCACATATGATGGAATATTTGAAGAGATTCTTGATGAGCTTGGACAGATGCCACTTCCACCATATATAACACATAAACTTGAAGATAAGAACAGATATCAGACAGTATATGCAAAGCATGAGGGTTCTGCAGCAGCGCCTACTGCCGGATTACATTTTACAACAGAGCTACTTGAAAAAATCAAGGCCATGGGAGTTAATATTGCAAGAGTAACACTTCATGTGGGACTTGGAACATTCAGACCTGTCAAGGTAGAGAATATTCTTGACCATCATATGCATTCGGAGTTTTATGTTGTTACACAGGAAGCTGCAGATATGATCAATAATACAAGAAAAAATGGTGGCAGGGTAATTGCTGTTGGAACAACAAGCACAAGAACTCTTGAGTCAGTCGCACTTGAAGATGGAACAATTCCAGCAAAGAGTGGATGGACAGAGATATTCATATATCCGGGATATAAGTTCAAGGCAATCGATTGTCTTATAACTAATTTCCATCTTCCAGAATCAACACTTGTTATGCTGGTATCAGCACTTGCAGGAAGAGAACATGTGCTTCATGCCTATGAGGTTGCTGTGCAGGAGAAATACAGATTCTTCAGTTTTGGAGATGCTATGTTTATTAAATGATAATTTACAAATAATATATATTTATAGAAAAGACTTGAACATAAAAATAAAAAATGATATATTAAATGAGTAAAATGACTCATGAACACAGACGAACCCCCTTGGTGCCGTTTAAGCCGAGGGGGTTCTGCTCTGTTACGATGTGATGGTAAAAATATTTTAACACAATATAATTAATGGAGTAATAAAGGTATATAAAAAATATATTTGAACTTCCAATAAGTTAATGATATCATTATATGGATTAAATGAAAGAGAACAGGTATAATCCTGTACAGTACAGAGGGAATCATGGGGATTGAAAAGAGAAAATCAAAAAGAACTGATGTCAATGTTTATATATCATTAAGACAGCTTGATGATAAATATGTTTCTGGGTATGCTGGTGATACCGTAGATGTGAATGTCATTAATATATCAAAAGATGGCATGGCATTTAAGTCTGATTATAAGTTTAAACCTAATACTTATTACGATACAGTTGTTATACTTGCCAATAAAGAACGATTGGCAACTGTAATAGAAATTATACGAATGAGTAATTCAGGGGATGCAGAGACAACATACGGCTGTAGATTTGTTGGTATTAGTAAAGAAGATCAGTTTAAGATAGAAGTTTACCAGATAGTAGACGAAAGCAAAAACAACTAAATATTATGAGTAGCACAGATGATCGCGGCTGCATTCGTGCAGGTGAGGAAAGTCCGGGCTTCACAGGGCAGGATGCCGGATAACGTCCGGTGGAGGCAACTCCAAGGCCAGTGCAACAGAAATATACCGCCATGGCGAAAGCTATGGTAAGGGTGGAAAGGCAGTGTAAGAGACTACCGCATTGCTGGTAACAGCAGTGGCACATGTAAACCCCATTCGAAGCAAGACCAAATAAAAGCGATATAAAGGCTGCCCGCCAAGCTTTAGGTAGGTCGCTTGAGCCTGCTGGCAACAGCAGGACTAGATAGATGATCATCACAGCTTATGCTGACATAACCCGGCTTATAGTGCTGCTCATTTTATTATATTCAATCCGGCTTATGCCGGATTTTTTTAGGTAAGGATTAAGGGTTACTATGAATTATAATATTAGAAAAATGATTTTTTTGATAATTGCACTTATCTGGGCGATAGTAATATTTGCTTTTTCGGCAAAACCAGGAGATGAATCAGAAAACCAGAGTATTAAAGTTGGAATGACAGTGTGTAATATATTTGTACCCGGTTTTGATAATCTGCAAGAATATGAGCAGGTTGATATGGCAAAAAAGATTGATTATCCAGTAAGAAAAACAGCTCATGCAACAGAATATGCAATTCTTGCAGGATGTGTGCTGGGAGCAGTGACACCAGGTTTTATCAGGTGGAAGAATGGATTAACTGCAATATGTACGGCGGTAATATATGCAGCAACAGATGAAATTCACCAGCTGTTTGTGTCAGGAAGGAGTGGAAGGATTACAGATGTGCTGATTGATGGGTGTGGAGCTGTTGCTGGTACATTAATTATACTGTTAATATCAAGAATTATAGTTATGTGCAGAAAAAAGAAAACTAACTTATAATATTTCTTGCTTTTTTTGTCTGTAAGTCTATAATATTGAATGATTTATATTTAATTCAATATGGGAGATATATATGAGCAGGACAGAAACACTTGATAATACAAAAATGACTAATGGACCGATAACAAGGATTTTATTATCATTTGCAGGACCGGTGCTTTTGGGTCAGCTTCTGCAACAGCTTTATAATATTGCAGATGCAGCAATTGTTGGACAGTTCTTAAGCTCTAAGGCACTGGCAGCAGTTGGTGCAACTTCTTCTCTTACGTATATTGTATGTTATTTCTGTATAGGTTCATGTATAGGAATAAGTGTTCCTGTGTCACAGGCATTTGGTGCAGGAAAGAATACTGATTTAAGAAAATATTTTATTAACGGAGTCTACTTTGCACTTGCGATTGCTGTCATTATGACAGCAGTCACAGCGTCTATGAGTGGACTCTTTTTAACGTGGTTAAAGACACCTGAAAATATATTTAAGGATGCACATGTGTATCTTGTTATTATATTCTTAGGACTTCCGTTGACGGTTCTGTATAACTTCTGTTTTGGGATTCTGATGGCATTTGGAGACAGCAAAAAGTCAACAATGTTTATGGCAGTATCAACTGTTATTAATATATTTCTTGATCTGTTTCTGGTTGTTGTTGTGAAATGGGGTGTTGCCGGAGCTGCAGTTGCTACTATATTTTCACAGGGAATTGCAGGCGTTCTTAGTGCTGTATACATCTTTAAGAAGTACAAACTGTTATTTCCAGTTAATGCAGATGAAAGAAAGTTCCATCCGTATTACATGAAGAACATTATTAAAATGTGCATGCCAATGGGACTGCAGTATTCTATTACTGCAATTGGCGCAATTATTCTGCAATTTTATGTAAATGCACTTGGAGAAGACGCCATTGCAGGATTTACATCCGGATATAAGATTAAGAATCTGATTCTGTGTCCGTTAAATGCGTTGGGAACAGCTCTTTCATCATTTGTCGGACAGAATTTCGGAGCTAAGAGATTTGACCGTATCAGTGAAGGATTTAAGAGAACTTTAGAGATTGGTCTTATCTATTCTGTAATCACGATGATAGTATGTTTCTTTACCGGCAGATATATGGCACTTATATTCGTTGATGCAGCTGATACAGTTGTTGTCGGTTACACTGTGAAGTTTATAAGATACATAAGTGTGTTTAATGCAGAACTGGCACTTTTATTTACTGCAAGGTATTCAGTTCAGGGTATGGGCTATGGCAAATATTCTATTCTCTCAGGACTTGCAGAGATGGCTGGAAGGGCGGCTGTTGCTGTGCTTCTGATACCACATTTTGGCTTTGATGCAGTGTGCTGGAATGAGGGACTTACATTCCTTGCAGGAATTGCAGTTATTCTGCCAATTTATATTAAACTATTTTGCCATTTGCGTAAAAGTATGATATAATTTTTACGATTTTGGGATGAGGAAAGGTGGCGCTTATGTCTAAGATTATATTAACAGGTGACAGACCAACCGGAAGACTTCACTTAGGTCATTATGTTGGATCTTTAAAGCGAAGAGTTGAATTACAGAATTCAGGTGAATATGAGAAGATTTTTATTATGATTGCGGATGCACAGGCATTAACAGATAATGCTGATAATCCAGAGAAAGTAAGACAGAACATTATCGAGGTTGCACTCGATTATCTTTCAGTTGGTATTGACCCAACTAAGTCTAATATATTTATCCAGTCACAGATTTCACAGCTTACAGAGCTTACATTTTATTATATGAACCTCGTTACAGTTTCAAGACTTCAGAGAAACCCTACAGTTAAATCTGAGATTCAGATGCGTAATTTTGAGGCGAGTATTCCGGTAGGATTTTTCTGTTATCCTATAAGCCAGGCAGCAGATATTACTGCATTTAAGGCTACTACTGTTCCTGTAGGAGAAGATCAGGAGCCTATGATTGAGCAGTGTCGTGAGATTGTAAGAAAGTTTAATTCTGTATATGGAGAAGCATTGGTTGAACCAGAAATTCTTCTTCCAGATAATAAGGCATGTTTAAGACTTCCTGGTACTGATGGTAAGGCTAAGATGAGCAAGTCATTAGGAAATTGTATTTATTTATCTGACACTCCAGAGGAAGTTAAGAAAAAGGTTATGAGTATGTACACAGACCCTAACCATATTCAGGTATCTGATCCTGGACAGGTTGAGGGTAACACAGTATTTACTTACCTTGATGCTTTCAGCAGTGATGAGGATTTTGCTGAATTCCTTCCTGATTATAAGAATCTTGATGAATTAAAGGACCATTACAGAAGAGGTGGCCTTGGAGATGTTAAGGTTAAGAAGTTCCTTCTTAATGTTATCAACAAGGAACTTGAACCAATCAGAGCAAGAAGACATGAATATGAAAAGGATATTCCAGAAGTATATAATATCCTTAAGAGAGGTACAGAAGCGGCTTATGCTGTTGCACAGGACACTCTTGATGATGTCAAGGCTGCTATGAAGATTGATTATTTTAATGATGCAGAACTTATTAAGGTTCAGTCAGAAAAATACAGTAGAACAGAGTAATTATTTTAATTAAATATACACACGGAGGCTTTTCTATTATGAGACATTTACTTAGTCCGCTTGATTTAAGCGTTGATGAACTGGCAAGATTATTAGACCTTGCAAGAGATATTTCAAAGGATCCATCAAAGTATGGTCATGTATGTGATGGTAAGAAGATAGCCACATTATTCTATGAGCCAAGTACTAGAACAAGATTAAGCTTCGAGGCTGCCATGATTAACCTTGGCGGTCAGGTATTAGGCTTTTCTGAGGCTTCTTCAAGCTCAGCATCAAAGGGTGAAAGTGTTGCAGATACTATAAGAGTTATCTCTTGTTATGCAGATATATGTGCAATGCGTCATCCAAAGGAAGGTGCTCCAATGGTAGCTTCTGAATATTCACACATCCCTATTATTAATGCAGGTGATGGTGGACATCAGCATCCTACACAGACACTTACAGATCTTATGACAATAAGGGAACTCCGTGGTTCACTCGATAACTTTACTATCGGTTTATGTGGAGACCTTAAGTTCGGAAGAACAGTCCATTCACTTATCAGTTCATTAGTAAGATACAAGAATGTAAAGTTTGTCCTTATATCTCCTAAGGAATTAAGAATTCCTGATTATATCAGGGATGATGTACTTAAGGCTAATAACTGTGATTTCGTAGAAGTTGAGAACCTTGAGCAGGCTATGCCTGAGCTTGATATTCTATATATGACAAGAGTACAGAGAGAAAGATTCTTCAGTGAAGATGAGTACTTAAGAATGAAAGACTTCTATATACTTGATGAAGATAAGATGGCGCTTGGAAAGCCTGATATGTATGTTCTTCATCCGCTTCCAAGAGTTAATGAGATATCAGTTGATGTTGATAATGATGACAGAGCTGCTTATTTCAAGCAGGTTCAGTTTGGTGTATATGTAAGAATGGCACTTATACTTACTTTACTTGGACTTGATACAGTGGTTAATCCATCATTAGCGCATGTACTTGATTCACTGGATGCATAAGGAGGAAAATTTATGTTAAATGTAGGCGAACTTAATGAAGGCTTTGTTCTTGACCATATTGAAGCAGGAAAGGCCATGATGATATACAATTACTTAGGACTTGATAAGCTTGACTGTCAGGTTGCTATTATTAAGAATGCAAGAAGTGGTAAGATGGGAAAGAAAGACATTATTAAGATTGAAGGTGGTCTTGATCTTGTTGATCTTGATGTTTTAGGATTCGTTGACCATAACATTACTGTAAATATTATTAAGAATGGTGAAATAGTAGAGAAGAAGAGACTATCTCTTCCAAAGCAGGTTACTAATATTATCAAATGTAAGAATCCAAGATGTATCACATCTATCGAGCAGGGCTTAAAGCAGGTGTTCGTACTTGCTGATGAGGAAAAGCAGGTTTACAGATGTAAGTACTGTGAAGAGAAATATTCATAAAAATTAATGGCTGT
>ERZ1106935.1313-NODE-1313-length-22185-cov-5.199187_pt1 | contig 22185 bp, 27 predicted proteins | sample MGYA00403666_ERZ1106935 | MGnify/ENA primary metagenome ERZ1106935 (study PRJEB35170, sample SAMEA104062452) | human gut metagenome | biome: human gut; feature: human-associated habitat; material: faeces | place: Denmark | collected 2012-11-20 ... | reverse complement strand
ACCTAGGACCCCATGATTAACAGTCATGTGCTCTAACCAACTGAGCTATTCAGGCATTTCGAAACGGGTTATCCCGTCGTTTCGGAGTGCAAATATATAGCAATTTTTCATTCCCGCAAAATTATTGCACGATTTTTTCGCAAAAAAAGTATCTTTGCATGTCGCACAAATCATAAAGAAATGATCCCGAATCGCGTTATTTTCCTTATTCTCTTGACGCTATGCGCCTTAACGGCCTCGGCGCAGGAACATCTGTCTTTTCGGCCCGATACGTGGGACTTCGGCACGATCCGCGAAACCGACGGCCGCGTCAGCCACACGTTCACGGGCGTCAACCGCGGCGACAGCCCTCTGGTGATCCTCGACGTGGTGACCACCTGCGGCTGCACGGTCCCCGATTTCTCGAAGAAACCGATCCTTCCGGGCGAAAAGACGCAGATCACCGTCACCTACGACCCCGCCAACCGCCCCGGCTCATTCACCAAGGAGCTGTGGGTCTACTCTTCGGAGAAGCGGAAGATCGCCACGCTCACCGTGCAGGGGAGCGTCATCCCGCGGCAGAAAACCGTCGAGGAGCTCTACCCCGTCGATGCCGGCGGAGGGCTGCGGCTGGCCTCGACGCTCAACGCCTTCTCCTATATTTATCCGGGGCGGCAGGTGCAGGCGGCGATCGGCTACGCGAACACCTCGAAACGCCCGGTCCGCCTCGAACTGCGGCCCGAAACCACGAGCGGAGCGCTTCGGACCGACTATCCGAAACAGATCGCGCCGGGCGAACGGGGTGAAATCAACTTCACCTACCTCATCCCCGCCGACAAACCCCGCTACGGGACCGTGCGCGACGCGCTGGAGGTCCTGATCGACGGACGGAGCAACGGCACGACGCTCGTCACCCACGGCATCGGCGTCGATCCGCAGCCCGCGGATGCAACACAAAACGCCCCGAAAGCCGATTTTTCGGAAAATATCCTTAAATTTGGACCGGTCAAACATGCGGGACCAGTCCGGAAAAAGCACTTTACGCTTTCGAACGCGGGCGGCGCGGAGCTGATCGTGCGGGCCGTCGAAGGCGAGGGACACGTGGCCACGACACTCGCCCCGGGGCAGAAAATCGCCCCCGGAGATTCGCTGCGCTGCGAAATTCTGCTCGATCCCCGGACGCAGGACTACGGCATCGTGACCGAACACCTCGTGGTGGTGACCAACGACCCCGTGCGGCCCATGCGGCGCATCCGGGTGACGGCAATCATCGAAGAGTGACACACAAACACACAACGGATATAATGTACCCCATTCTTGAAAAAAGACTCCTCGCAGAGGGCATCTGGCTGATGAAGGTCCTCGCACCGCGCGTGGCCCGCTCGGCGCAGCCCGGACAATTCGTCATCGTGCGCGCCGACGAACACGGCGAGCGCATTCCGCTCACGATCTCCGATTTCGACGCTGCGGAGGGCAGCGTGACCATCGTCACGCAGGCCATCGGCGCCTCGACGCGCAAAATCTGCGCACTGAACGAGGGCGATGCCCTCGCCGACTTCGCAGGTCCGCTGGGCCACCCTTCGGAATTCGTCAAAATGCCCGTCGAAGAGCTGCGCAAACGCCGCTACCTCTTCGTGGCGGGCGGCGTGGGCACGGCCCCAGTCTACCCGCAGGTCAAATGGCTCCGGGAACACGGCGTGAAGGCCGACGTCATCATCGGCGCCAAGACACGCGACATGCTGATCTACACCGACGCCATGCGCGCCGTAGCCGAACACCTCCATATCGCCACCGACGACGGTTCGGAGGGTTTCAAGGGGCTCGTGACGGCGCTGATCGGGGAGCTGATCGAAAAAGAGGGCAGACACTACGACGAATGCGTGGCCATCGGCCCGATGATTATGATGAAGTTCGTGGCCCTCACCACGAAGAAGTACGCGCTGAAAACCACCGTGTCGCTCAATGCGCTGATGGTCGACGGCACGGGCATGTGCGGCGCCTGCCGCGTGACGGTCGGCGGCCGGACGCGCTTCACGTGCGTCGACGGCCCGGAGTTCGACGCCCACGAGGTCGATTTCGACGAGGCGATGCGCCGGCAGGGCATGTACCGCACCCAGGAGCAGCGCGCCGCGGCGATCGAGGCCGAGCGCGAGGCCGGACACGTATGTAAGATCGGATTGGACAAGTAGAAAGGTATTTTAGCGACGGAGACCATGCAGAATATATAATTATCTCCCGCATAGAACTTCCCGCTTTTCACCTTTCACTTTTCACCTTTCACTTTTAACCTTTCATCTGCTATCACATGGCAAACAAAATACCCCGCGTGCCGGTGCGCGAACAGGACCCGGCGATCCGTGCGACCAATTTCGAGGAGGTCTGCTACGGCTACGACCTCGAAGAGGCCACACTCGAAGCTTCGCGCTGCCTGCGCTGCAAGAATCCCCGCTGCGTGGCGGCCTGCCCCGTAGGCATCCGCATCCCCGACTTCATCGCCGCCCTGCACGAAGGGCGGTTGCAGGAGGCTGCCGACATCATCTCCGAGGACAGTTCGCTGCCGTCGATCTGCGGCCGCGTCTGCCCGCAGGAGAGCCAGTGCGAAGGCTCGTGCATCCTGGGTATCAAGAGCGAACCGGTCGCCGTGGGCAAGCTCGAACGCTTCGTCGGCGACTGGAAACTCGAACACGGCGCCCCCGTGCAGCCTGCCGCCGTGCGCAACGGCCGCAAGGTCGCCGTCATCGGCAGCGGCCCGGCCGGGCTGGCCTGCGCCAGCGACCTGGCCCGCATGGGCTACGAAGTGAAGATTTTCGAGGCGCTGCACAAGGTGGGCGGCGTGCTGGTTTACGGCATTCCCGAATTCCGCCTCCCGAAGGAGCGGATCGTGGCGCGCGAGATCGCCCAGGTCGAACGGCTGGGCGTCGGGATCGAGACCGACGTGATCGTGGGCCGCACCGTGACGATCGACTCGCTGCTGGACGACGAAGGCTATGACGCCGTATTCATCGGCTCGGGCGCCGGGCTGCCCCGCTTCATGGGCATCCCGGGCGAGAACCTCAACGGCGTGGTTTCGGCCAACGAGTTCCTCACGCGGGCCAACCTGATGCATGCCTACGACAAGGCGTACGACACCCCGATCTACGTCGGACAGCGCGTCGTGGTCGTAGGCGGCGGCAACGTGGCGATGGACGCCGTGCGCACGGCCAAACGGCTGGGCGCCGAGGCCACGATCGTCTACCGCCGTTCGGAAAAAGAGCTTCCGGCGCGCGTCGAGGAGGTCCACCACGCCAAGGAGGAGGGCATCCGCTTCCGCATGCTGACCAACCCCACCGCAGTCCTCGGCGACGAAAAAGGCTGGGTGACGGGCCTGCGGTGCGTGGAGATGGAGCTGGGCGAACCCGACGAAAGCGGCCGCCGCTCGCCGGTGGTAAAGGAGGGCTCGGAGTTCGAAATCGAATGCGACGTGGTGATCATGGCGCTGGGAACCTCGCCCAATCCGCTGCTGGCCGCCACGACCGCCGGTCTGGAAACCACCCGCCGCGGCTGCATCACGGCCGACGAGCGCGGCGCGACGACCCGTCCGGGCGTCTTCGCGGGCGGCGACGCCGTGACGGGCGCCGCGACGGTCATCCTGGCCATGGGAGCGGGACGCACCGCGGCCAAAGCCATCGACGAATATGTAAAATCACGTGCAAACGGCACACATTAAGCGAGAGTTCCGTATATTAGCTGCAACATGCAAATCCGATAAATCCGACACCATGAACAACATCAAATCCCTGATCGCCGCACTGGCTTTCGCCGGCCTGACGGCCTGCGCCGACAACAGCCCCAAAACCTTCTCGGGATTCATCACCGACGCCTCGATGAACACCGTCACCGTCCGTGCACTGACCGACGAGAGCACCTGCACCTTCGCGACCACGGCCGCCGACAAGAGCGACGCCAACGGCCTGCTGCTCGGCGCCCCCGTCACCGTAGACTACACGGGCAAGCTGAAGGACGGCGCCGCCGCCACGAAGATTGCGACCGATCCCACCTACGCCGAAGCCGTCGGCAAATGGACGATGCCCGACCCGATTGCTCCCGAAGGCGTCATGGGCGTCGAGATCATGGTCGAAGGCGCAGCCAGGTCGATCAACATGGCGACGCTGGTCTACACCTCGTGGGAGCTTCAGGGCGAGGCGGACAAAATCCTGCTCAAGGGCCAGAGCCTCGGCAACGGCCAGACCATCGACTTCACCCAGACGGGCATGATCGCCAAAACGGCCGACGGGAACTACACCCTCACGATCGAGGGCACGGGCACGGTCTACACTAAGGCCAGGCAGTAAACAGCTTTTCCGCCCCGAAAAACCAGCGCCTCCGGACTTCCGGGGGCGCTTTCGTTTCCGGGAGGGTCCGGCGTCCGTTTTTTTTAGAAAATAGCGGCTCCGACGCTTGCTAAATCCGTGCTAAATGCGTAAATTTGTGGCTACTAACCCGTTTATCCGAACCATGAACAAAATTCTGACGGGAGCCTTGCTGCTCCTCTTTTCCTCCAGCGCCGCGGCGCAGACTCCCCGCGACTCGATTGCATTCGTCACCGCCCAATGGCGCACGGCCGACCTCGGCGGCGGCGCCGAATGCCGCTACGCCCAGATCGACATGTTCGGGTCGCGGCAGAGCATCTCCGTCACCACCTACCCCGGACGCAGGTTCACCACCTCGATCGTCCACCTCGACCGCAGGGCCGAGTCCACGAGCGATCTGGGGAAGGCCGCCGGCGCGGAGATCGCCGTCAACGGCAGCTACTTCAACGTCAAAACCTTCGAACCGGTCACCTTCGTCCTGCTCGACAGGAAGATCGTGGGACGCACCACCCCCGAGGAGGCATTCCGCACCAACGGCGTCATCGCCTTCAAGGACCGCAAGGGCCGCCGGATGGAGATCTTCCCGTGCGACACGACGCAGTATGCCGACGTGGCGCGCCGCTACCGCTCAGCGCTGGCCGCAGGCCCGGTGCTGATCGACGGCGGCAAGGTGGTCGAATACACCTCCGGAAGCAGTTTCTACACGCGCCGCCATCCCCGGACGCTGATCGGCAAACGGGCCGACGGCACGGTGGTGATGGCCGTGATCGACGGGCGTTTCAAAGGCCAGGGCGACGGCGCGACCATCGCCGAAACAGCCTACATCGCACGCCAGTTAGGTCTTACCGAGGCGCTGAACCTCGACGGCGGCGGCTCCTCGACGCTCTGGACGGCGCAGGAAGGCGTCCTCAACCATCCCTACGACAACCGCCGCTTCGACCACGAGGGCGAGCGCGGGGTCCCCAACTGCATCGTGGTCCGCAGGTGACCGGCCAGCGGCCCTGAATCAAAGAACGCGGTTTGATGAAGTTGCATCAAACCGCGTTCTCATTTAACCCGACCGTCCTTATTGCTTCGACTGCACGTACTGTTCGTACAACCGGTCGTAACAAGCCTTCAACTGCGGGAACTCCGCCTTCTTCACCTCGTACATGAAGACGCCCCGGTAGTGCGCATCCTCGTACAGGGTCTTCAGGATCGCCGTCCAGTCGTTGTCGCCCCGGCCCTGGCCCGGCAGTTCGTGACACTCGCTGCGGCCGTCGCCGTCACTGACGTGAATCGTCCTCACCCGGCGTCCGAGCGCACTGATCAGCAGTTCGGGATTGTCGATGTGGTTGGTGTCGACCGCGGCGTCCACCTCCCGGGGCACGAGCGACATGATGTGCAGCACCTCTTCGACCGTACGGCCCAGCGGGCGTTCGTAGTTCCCGTCCTTGACCAGTTCGTAGCCCAGCATGTTCTCGATCACCACCCGGGCGCCGATCTTCTTCGCATCGGGAAGCAGCTCCCCAACCGAGCGCACCAGCTGCGCGATCCGCGCGTCGCGCTCCCCGTGCCCGAGATACCAGCTCGGGTGGAACAGCACGATCCGCGGCGACAGGATCTTGCAGAAGCGCAGCACGCGGCGGTGCAGTTCGACACTCCGCTGCCGCACGGCCTCGTCCGTCTGCGAGAGGTCGATCTCGCGGCCGAAAGGCATGTGCACCGACCAGATTTCGATTCCGGCGCGCTTGAGGTCGCGCTTCAGCTGACGGCAGCGCGCCTCGATCTGCCGATCGTCGGTCATCTCCTTGTTCAGGAACAGCGTCGACGCGCTGATCTCGATGGCGTCGATGCCAGCCCTCTTCGCCTCGGCGAAGGTTTCGTAGGTCCAGTTCGTCACCGGGCCGAAAATCCCGGACGAGGAACCCACCTTCAGCCGCGGCGGCTGCCCGGCAAACACCGGGATTGTGCATAGGACTGCAAGCAGCAGCAGTCCGGTTCTGTAAAGTTTCATAACTGTAAAGATCATAAAAAAGTCGGGCCGATGCAAAACCGCACCTCCTTTATAATCCGCAAAACGAAATGTTAAGCCGATTGTAAACGACGGGGCTCTTTTCCAAAAACGAAATGTACCTCTGGAACGCATTTAAGAACGGTGTTAGAATAGGGTTCTAACACCGTTCTATCGTTACGCTAAGCTGCGATTTTATCGAGCAATTCGATTATGTTCTGCTTTATCTTTTGCGTGTCCCGTTTCCACTCGACAGGCGTCTCTCCTTTTTCATATTGAGGATAGGGCTTTTCCGGCCCTTTGAAGCGAAACTGTTTGCAGAGCGGGTAAATATACCGATACGTCTTTACGACGAATATTTCGAAATCACCGAGCAAAAACGCGACGTTCGCGCGAAGATAGCCTGACGAACTGGTCGTATCGGTCAGAATCTGTTCGTGCGTTATCTCTCCAGTTCGCTTATTGCGCAGAAACCGGGTATGATGGAACCCGTAATACCGAAAATTCGCGGCTTTGTAAATCGTACCGCATCCCAGGCGTCCGTCTGCGAATGATTGTACTGCGACAATATCGGGATCAGTTTTCCGCAATAACCGGATCGACGCCCCGATCAGTATGCTTTCTGCATTGTGTCCGAGAGAATCGTCGATCCACATGCGGTTCAATTCGCACATCCATGCACGAGGGTTCGGATGGGTGAATATCTTTGCCTTCGGGTTCTTCATATAACCATACACGGCCACTCCGAGGCATTTGTCCGGTTCTTCGGCCCGGAATATCCCGAAATTGTATTTTCCGAAGCCTCCGTCGCACCATTTGTGCGAATAGTGATTTTCGATTATCATCTCTTTGGCAATGGATTTCGGCACGGATTTGATAATTAGCCGCCCCAGTGCGGAGGTATTTTTGAGGACTTGCAGGTCCTCAGTGTTGTTATTCATTCAAATTTCGTATCTTTGCATCATCTCACCCACATACTGCATGTAAATGCGCCGAAGACGCGACGGAAGGCTTTAGCCCTCGGTCGTGCGTCTTCGGCGCGCGCTTGCGTAAGTATGTGGGTGAGATCTCTACTTACGGCCGGGGGCTTTTTCACGCCCCTATGCCATCGGTTTTTACTTTACGAGATAGCCTGCCACGAGCAGGAGCCAGGTTGCGAGGTTCCCGACCGCGTAGGCTATCGCCTCGCCTCGTGAGAATTTCACGGCCCGTGCTTTAGCGACGAGACGCGCGAGAATCAGGGCGACAAGGATCACGACGGGCAGGGCCGTCCAAAGCGAGAGCCCGCAGACGAGCGACAAGACGGCGGTCACGGCCGCCGCGACGAGCCCCAGCGCGAAGGTCTGGTAGCACTCCTTGCCGACCGCTGCGAGCAGGGCGAGGAGGAAGGAAATGATCTTTTTCATGATACAAGTTATTTTAAGTGAAACAGTTTTTTATTTCCAACGGCCTATTGCAAACCAGTAAATAGGTTCACCCGCAGGATTGACTCCGCCGCTGGTGCTTTCGATGTAACTTTTCCGCACCGTAAAGGACGATGCTGTCTTACTATTCACCGACGCCGTTGCCACCGCCGTTCTATTTCCGAAAACTACTGCCGCCAACACATTGTAGGGTGTAGTATAAAAGGAGATCGGGAAATATACGGTCAGACTTCCGCCTCCAGAAGCATATCCCCATTGGATCAACAGTCCGTCCGGCGCTTTGTAATATCCGTTGTCGGCGAACTGCTTGCCGATCGAGACGTTTGAGAGGTCCTTGGCCGCCTTGTCATTCCAGGCCGATTTCTCGGCGTCTGTCACGAAACGGCGGGAGGAGTCCTGGTTGATCTGTTCGGCCGGGATACCGTCCTCAAATCCCCCCCCTTGCGTATGCGAGGGCACTCCAGGGCGTCACGCCGTCGCCGACCTTGTGCAGCGTCGTGTCGGATTCGTAGACGATCTCACCCTCGAGCAGGACAGGATTCTTGGCCTTGAGTTCGGCCGCGGTGTATGCCGGGTGTTGCACCCGGCCCTTGATTGTCTTTGTCATCATCTAAAAATTTATTCGTTCGAATCATTTCCAACGTCCGACAGCTATATATCTGTAACCCTCTTGTCCGTACCCCTGTGATCCGGAATTAGCCCACACGCCTTTGGCCGTGAAATAGGCAGTCGTATAATTCAAAACAAAAGCTACAGCTACCGTGGCTGGAGAATCAGAAGCCTGTATCGGAGTGGTCAGAACTGCATAGGGGGTATAGGCGAATGTCGTTGGGAAATAGACGGTCTTACCGGATTTGTTTCCATTAGCCGTGAATGATCCCCATTGAAACATCAAGCCGTCAGGCGCTTTGTAATATCCATTATCGGAAAATAGTTTTGTCAATGTCACGTTCGAAAGGTCTTTCGCGGCCTTGCCGTTCCATGCCGTTTTCTCCGTATCGCTGACGAAGCGGTGCGTCGCATCCTGCGTCACCTTTTCGGCTGCGAGCGGCCCGTCGAAGTCCCCTTTGGCATAAGGGAGGGCATTCCAGGCCGTCGTGCCGTTCCCGATCTTGTGCCGTGTCGTATCGGACTCGTAGACGATCTCTCCCTTGAGTAGGACAGGATTCTTGGCCTTCAGTACGGCCGCCGTGTATGCCGGATTCTGCGTCCGGCCCTTGAGCGTCTTTGCCATTATTGCACGTCGTTATCTGTTTTCTGCCTTTCGGCCACTATCTGCCGGGCAATGGCCTTGCATTGCTCCGCATACTCATAATAGGCCGTGAACTGTTCGGTTTTTATCTTCCGCTGACGGAGAATCGCCAGCTCGTCATCCACCGAATAGCGCTCGCGGATTTTCTGCCGCACGAGTTGTTCGTAAGAGAGGAGGGTCGGTTCGGGCTGGGGTTCCCGCAGCACGGGCATCCCGTTCTCGTCCTCGACGATCTTCATTCCCCGCGCCTGCCCGTCGAGCAGACGGCGCCATTTGCCCTCGGTGATTTCGACAGCTCCTTCGACGGGCTGGTCGTAAAAACCCTGTTTCCAGTATTTCATTGTGCACATCTGTTTGGTTACTATTCCATGCCCGGTATCGTACATTGCAGGACGAACTCCCCGGCGGGCAGGTCGTCGAGCTTCTTCTTGTCGGCCGCCGACATCAGACCTGCGGCCGACTGGCTGGCGACGGCCGTCGAGGCCTTGTCGTTCCAGGTCGATTTCTCCGTGTCGCTGACGAAGCGGTGCGTGGCGTCCTCGGCGATCATCGTCGCCGGGTGGCTGGCCGGATGGACGTAGTTGTTCGCTCCGGTCGCCACGCCGTCGAGCTTCTGCTTGTCGGCCGCTGACATCAGCCCCGCCGTGGTCGTGGAGGCCATATTTCCGCCGGGCTTCTCGTTCCACGCCTTCCGTTCGGCGTCGGTGATGAAACGGTGCGTCTCGTCTTGGGCGATCATCGTCGCCGGATGGCTGGCCGGGTGCTGGTAGTTGTTCGCACCTGCCGCCACGCCGTCGAGTTTCTTCTTGTCGGCTGCGGACATCAGACCCGCCGCGGAGGCCGTGGCGGCCGTCTTTTCGGCCTTGCCGCTCCAGGCCGATTTCTCCGTGTCCGTCACGAAGCGGTGCGAGGCATCCTCCTGAATCATCGTCGCCGGGTGGCTGGACGGGTGCTGGTAGTTGTTCGCTCCTGCGGCTATGCCCGCCAGCTTCTGTTTCTCGGCCGTGGTGTAGTCCTCGGTCGAAAGACCCTTACCCGTGACCTTATCGACCTTTTGGCCGAGCTGTTTGGTCACGGTCGCGGCAAAGTTCGGGTCGTTGCCGAGGGCGTCGGCCAGCTCCTTGAGCGTGTCGAGGGCTTCGGGCGAGCCGTTGAGTATCTGTTCGACGGCCTTGTCGATGTACTCCTTGGCCGAAGCGAGGGTCGCGGCGTTCCCGGAGGTCATGTCGGAACGGATGGCTGTCTCGCGGGCCGCGGTGTGGTCTTTCGCCGCCTGAAGCGTCGAGGCGTCGGCCGCCGCGAAGTCCTTGCGGACGGCCGCCTCACGGTCGTTGGTGTGGCCTTTGGCCGCATTCAGCGTCGCCGTGTCTCCGTCCTGCAGCTCCTTGCGCAGCACGCCCTCGCGCTCGGTGGTGAATGCCTTGGCCTGCGTAAGCGTTGCAGCGTCTCCGTCGGTCATATCCTTACGAATGGCCGTTTCGCGAACTGCGGTGTGATCCTTCGCCGCCTGGAGCGTCGAGGCGTCGGCTGTCGCAAAGTCTTTGCGGATGGCTACCTCCCTTCCGTCGGTGTACTCGTTCGCCGAGGCAAGCGTCGCGGCATCCCCGTCCTGCTGCTCCCTGCGCAGCACGCCCTCGCGCTCGGTGGTGAAGGCTTTGGCCTGCGTAAGCGTCGCGGCATCGCCGTCGGTCATGTCCTTGCGGATCGCCGTCTCGCGGGCTGCGGTGTAGTCTTTCGCCGCCTGAAGCGTCGCAGCATCGCCGTCCTGCAGCTCCTTGCGCAGCACGCCTTCGCGCTCGGTAGTGAAGGCTTTGGCCTGTGCAAGCGTCGTAGCATCGCCCGCAACCATATCTTTTCGAATCTCCGTTTCCCGACCATCGGTGTAGGTCTTGGCCGACTGAAGCGTCGCAGCGTCGGCCGCCGCGAAGTCCCTGCGGATGGCGGCGTCCTCCTCGCGGAGCTGGTCGATGGCTTCGTCGGTCTGTTCGATGTAGTCGGCCAGGTTCTCCTCGTCTTTCGCTATGCGCTCTTCGAGCCGCTTGCCGTCGGCGTCCGGATATTTGCCATTGAGCTGGTCGGTGAGCCCTCCGACCTTATCCATCGAAATCTCGTCCTCGGTCTTGTGCCAGAAGCTGTCGAACAAATCCGAGAACTGCTCGGCCGTGGGATACATGCCCCGTCCGAACCATTTGCGCAGCATGGCGCGAACTCTGATTGCCATTGTCGTCGTGTTTACTTGGTTCTCATCACATAGGCCAGGGCGTAGTACGGCGGGCGGTTCTCGTGGGGACGCCCTCCGCCCGCGGCGTCGGTGCGACCGCTGCCCGAATTGAGTTCGTTGGCGGAACCTCCGCCCGTGAACCTTCGCCCCCTGTTCACGAGGAACAGCCCGTGGTCGTGCGAGGGCATCTCCTCCACGGAGAGCGTGTGGGTTTTCTCGCCGCCTACGGCTCCGAACTTGTCGTAGTCGCCGTCGATGGGGTTATAACCCACGACGAAGCGGCCGCGCAGATCCGGCAGTCGGAAGTATCCCGCCGTGGTCGAGAGCTTGCGGCCGTTGCAGTCCGTGCCGTTGTTGAACGCCGAACCGATAGCCTCGTACAGGTCGGGATATTCCGACTGCTTGAGCTGCTGCCCTTCGCAGAGGGCGTATCCGTCGGGCACGGCAGTCCCGGCCCAGGTCTCGACCATTCCCAGGGGCGTGCGCTTGACCTCCGCGAGGGTCTTCTGCAGGGCTGCAATTTGTTTGCGGAGCTCCGGCAGCGACTGCGCTTCGGAGAACTCCTCCCAGCGGTAGTTCTCGGAGCCGACGCCCGGGGCGAGCGACCGCGCGACGTATGCCTGCGGGTAGTCGTAGCCGTCGGCCGTGACGGGAATCGTCTCCTGCCGCAGGTACATGCCGCCCGTCGTCGTGCCGCCCTCCCAGTAGAGCACCTCGCCCTCGGGGTGCTCTTTCGTGCGCAGGAAGACGTACCCTTCGGCGCGCTGTGTGCCGCCGCCCGTCGGGGTGCAGCCCCACAGGACGGCCTTGTCTCCGGCGAGGTTGCCGAGAATCGACACCACGTGCAGGTTGGTCTGCGCGTAGTCGAGCATCTCGCAGTCGGCCGGGAAGTCTTTGTTGGGTTGCAGGAGAAACCTGCCGAGTATCTGTTTCATCGTCAAACGAAGTTTATCTGATAGCGTTTCGAAGCCAGTTTGTAGGAGTCCACCACGGCCCGGACGCGGTCGGTGTCGATCTCGTCGAGCAGCGCGACGGGAATGTTCACCCAGAAGTCGTAGCCGCTCACGCCGCCGTAGCCGCGGCGGTTCAGCACCACCATGCGCCCCGAGCCGCGGGCCGGGAGACGGACGGCGCGCTGCACTTCGCGTCGGTGCAGGACGATGTCGCCGACGTTCGAGACCTCCTCGGTGACGGTAATCCTCCGGTCGACGGGGTCGAACAGGTCGTTCAGCAGTCCGCGCAGGCGGCACACCTGCCCGTTGTGCAGGAGCCGATAGTCCGTGTCGCGCCGCCAAAGCATGAAGCGCGTGTGCAGCCATTGCAGGGGCGACACGGCGGCGTAGGCCAGGGCGGCCAGCAGCGGCCGCCGCCGGAAGGTCGGCAGCAGCAGGAGCGCCAGGCGCTTGAAGTTCACGTCGTAGAGTTTACTCGTTGCCATAGGCTTTCAGGGTCAGTTGTACGTCCTCCATCGTGAAATAGCCCGCAGCGGGGACGCAGCGCGCGTCGATGGGCACGACGACCGTCTCGTCCGCGGCGACCCTCGTCGCCCCCTTGAACTCCACGATCCGCACGCCCTCGACCGTCTGCAACGCATCGACGAGGGCCATGTTGGTATATTCGCCGTTGAAGGGCAGGTTTTCGATATACTCCCGGACGGCCTCGCGGCAGGCAGCCTCGACCGTCTCGGCCACGAGCATCGGGTCGTAGTAGATTTCCACCTGGCACGAAAAGCGGTCGGGGTCGGTGTTCACCAGCGCCGTGCGCACGCCCGCGTCCTTGATTTCGGCGATGTAGGCTTTAAGCTGCGTTTCGGTTTCGGCATCGAGTTTGCACCGCTTGTCACCCTCCTCGCCCGCGACCTTGATCGTCAGGAGCGAAGCGTCGGCGCTCTCCGCAGCCACGGCGTGTTTGACCACCCGCGCCGCCGCGATGGCGTCCTCGGTCATCCCCTCGGTGTCGTAGCGGTCCGTGTCGGGAACGAGCGTCTTGCCCTTCATGAACGCAAGCACCTTGTCGCGGTACCACCGCGGACGGTGCGGGATGATCTCCTCGATGCGCGCGTCCACCTCGCCCCTGTACGTGTCGAAGAGTTTTTCCAGCGTCCACGCCGCCACGGCGAAAATGTAGAACAGAATCCCGATGACGGACACCTTGCTGAAATGCGCCGTGAAGCTGTCGCCCGGCGTGAAGGCGAACAGCTCCGCGACGTGCTCGTTGCGCATGAAGTCGGCCGCGATGCTCTCCTTGATTTGCTCGATTGTTCTCATTTTACCACGAAGTCTATTTCTATACCCATGTATCCGATGCCGCCGTAGGGAGCTGCCTCGACCTCCTCGGCCGAAGGCGCGGTGGCGGGCTTCACCCCGTCGGCTGCCAGCTCCCCGACGACCGATTCCGTGCAGGCGGTCGTGCAGGCGATGTCGAGCGTCTGCCCGGTCTTCAGTTCGTCCGTCAGGGAGAGCCCGTTGAGCCGGGCAATGTCGAACGCCGCCTCGATATTGCCGCACTCCTGTACAGCGATGTCCGGCAAGGTCTGGTTATTTCGTGTCGTAGTCCGCATCGACGATCAGTTTGTTGTTTGTCAAGTTTATTTCCACCTCGTTCACGCGCATTCCGTCGGCCTTCAACTGCTCCGTGATCTCGCGCACCCACCCGGCCGTTTCGTGGTCGTTGGCGATATTCGTGATTCCGACTCCCAGCGTCGGGTACTCTTTCGATTCGCCCTTCATCATTTGCAGGATGGCCGCCTGGTTCTGCGCCGTCGCCTCTCCGACTTGCAACCCCTCGGCATAGACGCCCTGGCTGTTCCGCCGGGTGTCAGGTCGCAGATCTCCCGTCGCGGGGTCGGTCAGTATGTCGATATTCTTTGCCATTGTCAATGCGTTGCCTTCTTGTCTTCCAAATCTTCCAGCGTGATGGTCGCGGCGGCCATCCGTTCGGAGAAAATCCCCGCGCCCGCAGGGCCGTTGGCCGCAGCTCCCGCACCCACCCCGGACAATCCTGCGGCGACGGCCTGCTGCATCGTCGTGCAATAGCTCCGGATGCTCTCCAGCGAACGGCGCAGCGCCGGGGCCAATACCAGACCGCCCTGTTTGCCTCCGTTGATCTCCACGCCTTCGGCCGTGACCTTCACGCGCATGTCTCCCGCGGCGACCGAAACGGCGTTGCCGTCCGCCTCGACGGAGGTGTCGCCGTGACGGTAGGTCAGCGATTCGATTTCCGAATAGCCGACCACGGCGCATTCGCGCAGCTCGCTGCACGAAAGGTCGGCCACCAGAACGATGCTTCCGACTGCGGGTTTCAGCAGCAGGCCGCCGGACGCACCGCCTTCGATGGCCGCCAGGCGGATGCCCGGAATCTCCAGTTCGCCCAGCCGCGCCCGGCAGGTGTCACCCTCGACGGCGACGACCTCCATCGGATGAAACAGAAACCCGGGCTGTTCCGTACCTGTGATCCGTCGCAAAAGTTGTTTTATCCTCGATGCGTTATCCATTGCTCTCGATGCGTTTCCCGATGGTGACGACCCGACTCGCGCCCTTGTCGCTGAAGGTCGTCTCGACCGTCAGCACGTAATAACTTCCGTTCTTGTATTTATACTCCGCGTCGCGGATCTCGGCCAGCCATGTCGGCTCGACATAGGGTTCGAGCCATCCGGTGAACGAGCCCTCGTAGCCGGTATAGGCCCGCACCTTCAGCTCCTCGTCGGCGCGCTGCCGGAGCGATGCCGGGTCGGAAACGCCCGGCAGTTTGAGGGTGAACTTATCGCCGCCCGTCGTGCCGCGCTCGATGCGGATCGTTTTGCCTTTGGCGTCCGTACCCTCCACCACGGCCAGGAACTTCCGCTTCGAGGCGTCCCGGTACTTGAGGTCGGACTTCTCGATGTTCACGGCGAAGTCGTAGATCGCTTTCTCTCCGATCTGGGCATACTGCGGATGAACGTGCAGGGTTTTTCCGCGCAGGTAGATGTTGGCCTTGGTTTCGGTCTGCACTTTGCGCAGTACGTCGTACCCCGTCGCCGCATGGATGGTGAAGCTGTCATACTTGAAATCGTAATCGCACTCCACATTGTAATCTCCGACCTCCCGGGCCACCGACGTCAGCAGCGCCTTCACCGTCACGTCTTTCAGCACCCGGTCTTCGAGATCCCGGCGGAACTTGTAGAGCTCGTCCTCGCAGCGGATGCGCACCGAGTCGTTGTCGGTGGCAATCTCGGCGACATATCCCGCGAACTCCTCGCGCAGCACCCGGCCGTACCCGAGGCGGATGCGGACGGCGTCACCTTCGGCGATCTTCCGTTCGACCTCCAGCGTCCGGTTGAAAAGCGTTCCCGGCAGCGTAATATCGGCCATGTCGGCCAAATTCTCGACGCTGCATTTGATCGCAACCTTTTCGAGCGCCGCCAACCGATACTTACCGATCGTTATGTCGTAGTTCATCGAATACATTTCGAACGTCGTTAAACCGGAATGAAAAGCGACACGGGGAAGTCGCTATACGCCTTTATTTCGAAGTTTTGGTTCTGCAAGCCCTTCGTATGCGGGAATCCGACGCTCTCGATCACCAGACGCGTGATGCCGAAAAGCAGCAGCAGTTCGTGTTCCACGTCGAGGTGGTCCGCCGTGTCGAATAGGTCGCGCAGCCGCCGCATGGCTTCCGCAGGGTATCGGTTTCCTGCGGCAATGAATACGCCCTGGATCGAAATTTCATAATCGCCCTGGCTCCACCGTTCTTTGACCGTCCCCGCATGGCGGCCCTTGGCGACCGTGCGGCGGACGATCTCGTTGCGGCCGCTGACCGATACGAGTGGTTCGAGCGGGAAAGTGAACCACTCCGTCACTCCATCGGTCGGACGTTTGAGCCGCAGCGGCATGACCGAACTCACTGTACCGACGGAGGCCATCTCCGCCCGGATTTCGTCCGCATCGGCCGTCCGCACCCCGTCCGTATCCCGGAGCAGGAAATACGGAGGCAGAGCTCCGAAGCCGCCGAGGGCCTGCGTCGTGCGGACGCGGAGCGGATCGCGCAGGCCATCCGACGAAACGATGACGTCCGGGGTTGCTTTCCCGATGTTGAAAAATACCTTGCTCATCCTATTGTGCCGTCGCGGCTATTTGCAATACCTGAATCAGTCTGTTCTCCAGATCGCGCTGCATGTCGTCGCGCGACCCCTCGTAACCCTGCTCGAAAATCATCTTATCGACCAATGATCCGAGCGTAATATTGATCGTCGTGGAGCGCTTGCCGCCCGTGGCGATGGCCGAGACGGCTCCCGCTCCGGCCGTACTGCCGGAGGTTCCGCTGCCGCCGCCCGGAGAGTTCGCCGCCAGTTCGCCGCCCATGCCGGGCAGGGAGGGCGATGCGATTCCCAGCGAGGTTTTCAACTTCGCGGCGACATCGCCGAGCGACCGTTCGGAATTCCAGCGAAGGCTGATTCCATCGAGCGATGCCTTGGCTTTCGCGGCATTGTCCGCAACCCGTTTCGCTCCTTCGATGATCGCCTGCTGGCGATTCTCGACATCGGCATTGATCCGGGCGATGGCCGCTTGGTTCTCGGAGCTGTCGCCCAAGCCGACAGCATCCTTGAACTTGTACCATCCGAGCTTTACCTTGTCCAGACCGATCATAATGCCGTTTATCATCGTGCTGAAATAGAGCTTCACGGAATCCACGTAGGCCAGGAAGGTGTATTTCATGAATCCGACGACACCTTCCCACAAAGTTCCCCAGCCCTGTACTTTGTAGCAGACATAGGAGATGGCAGCGATCAATGCGATAACTCCGGCAACAATCCATGTCACGGGGCACGCCAGCAGAGCGAGGTTCAGCCCGTTCTGAGCTGCCGCCCAGGCCCATTTCGCCGTGGTGACGATCCCCGCCCAGGCAGCCATCGCCCTGGACTGGAGCGTGACGAGGAACATGGACGTCGCCAGTATGCCGAGCGCCGTGCCCAATACCGCAACGACCGTCGCGTGCCGCTGCATGAACTCCGAGACCCATCCGATAGCTGCCCCCAAGGCGTCGATGCCTTTTCCGGCAAGCCCGACGATCCACTCCAGCGCGGTCATGGCGGGAATCACCAGCGGCTCGATGATCCCGTAGAGGCGGAACAGCAGGTCGCCCGCCAGTCCGAGAAGCGTGGACCACTTGCCCGCGGCCGTCTGTCCCATCTTCTCGGTCATGCCGTAGAACTGGCCTCCGGCCCGCGTCGCCGAATAGAACGCCTCGGTCACCATGTCGGCCGAGATCTTGCCTTTCGACATCTCGTCCTTCAATACGCCGATGGACTTGCCCGTCTTGCGGGAAATTTCCGTCAGCGGGTTGAAACCTGCGTTGACCATCTGGAGCAAGTCCTGACCCATCAGTTTTCCGGTAGAGGTCATCTGCGAGAAGGCCAGCGTCAGCGAATTGAGTTTGTTCTTGTCGCCCATCGCAATATCGCCCAACGCCTTCATGTTGGGCATGATCTTATCCTGTGCGATACCGAACGAGAGCATCATTTTCGCAGCATCCTGCAACTCGGCCGTCATATAAGGCGTTATCATGCCGTAGTGGCGAATCTCGTCCTGCAAGGTTTTCGAAGCTTTCGTGTCGCCCTGAAGCAACACGTCGAATGCGACCTGCACCTTTTCCCGTTCGAAACCTGTTTGCAGCGCCTTGAAACCCGCCATGCCCGCCATAACGATGGGATTGGTCAGCGTATTGGCGAACGGAATGCTGTTAAAGGCCTCCGACAGCATGGTCTTGATCTTGCCGCCGTTCACCCGTTCGAGCTGTCGGATCTGCCGTTCGAGGGCCTTGACCTCGATGTTGGTGCGGCGTATGGCGTTGATGTTGCTGGCCGGAATCCACTCGCGCTCGGCGCGCAACGCATCGACACGCTCGCGGAGGCTGCCCAACGTGACACCGCATTTCTGCATGGTGCCGTTCGCGCTGTTCACCCGCTGCTCGACCTTCGCCCAGACCTCCAGCGCCCGGTTGTTGGTGATGTTGATCTTGTTCAACTTTCCCGTGATCCGGTCGTTCAAAGAGAGCGTATATTCGACAACATTTGCCATTGTGTCCGTTTTTTCGTATCTTCGCTGCGTATGGTAGCAGGACTTATAGGTATTTGGTTCGCCGTCGCCGTGGTTTTCTATGTGTTGAAGGCTGCGCGGGCCGTGCTGCTGTGCATTCCGAAAGCGCTCGGCGTGTTGCTCTGTCTGCCTGCGATGCCCTTTGCCGTAGCGTATAAAAACCGCGAAACGCATCCGTGGCAGGCGCGGTGCATCGTCATCGGCTGGTCGCTGCTCTACCTGCTGCTCGCCTTCATTCTTTATATGGAAAGTTAGGAAAGGTTCGGACCGCGGGGTTCTTTCCCCCGTGCGTGATAACGGCGCGACTTGCGAAAAGTGACCCGCGGACGATGTCGGCGCGGCCCTCGGTGTTGTCCTCCGCACGGGAGTAAATCTCCCGACAGTCCGAACCTTGCGATTCCGGGTCTGCTATTTCCGCTGTGCGGCCTCCGCCTCCTGCTTGCGTATCCACATCAGCTCGTTCACACGCATGGCCCATTCCCAGTCGGTGAGGCTATCGGGGTCGATATGGAGGTAATAGCGCAGTTGGGTGTCCAGTTTCCGGACCCAGTCGCGGCCCTCCGCAGGATCGACCTCGGTAGCCCTCAGAGCTTTTCCAGCTCGGCCTCCGCGTCGGGGATGATCTTGTCGAGAACGCCCGATGCGCCCATGAACTTGTCATCGTCGCGGCGGATCGCCTCGCTGCCGCCCAGCCAGCAGTCGCGCAGCAGGGTTTCGTTGAACTTCAGCGGGTCCTTCTTCCCCGCACTCGACGCGAACGAGAGGTCGCGCCGCGTGGGTTTGCGCAGGTAGCACACGTGGCCGTCTACCTTGATCGCGTAAATGTCGCCGTGGCGCTTTTTCCATTCGTCGATCTCGGCCACCGTAGCCTGGCCGACAAGGGCTTCCTGTTTCTCCGTGATTTTCTCCATGATGATTTGCTGTTTTGGGTCCGGCCGGAGCCGGACGGTTGTTCGTTTCGGTTATCGCCGTTCCAGAAAGAGGAAGGGCAGCTTGAGGTCCTGAAACTTGTCGCCCTGGTTGGCCTCGCGGGGGTCCTCGGTGAACTGCACGCCGATGAGCTTGTGGATCGTCGGAACGTCGCCCTTCTCCGGGTCGCCGTAAGCCACCACGATGTCGAGCTGGATGTCGAGCAGCGAGCCGCCCGCGGCGGCCTCCAGCGCCTCGACCTCGGACTGCGTGAGTCCGATTTCGCCGTCGTTCGAAATATTCCCGCTCTGGATGGCCAGCGCCTTGTTGCCCTTGCCGTAGAGCGCCTCCTTCTCCTGTTTGGTCGTGTACTTGATTGAGCGGAAGCCCATCACGTCGCGGCCGCCCACATAGGCGGTGATGTCTTCCCAGCCGTATTCTCTGCCGTTGATCATTGTTCAGTCGTTTTATGCGGTTTTGAAACCCAGTTCCACGTCGAGATACTTCGCATACCCGTTGGGCTTGACGCGCAGCCCGATTTTTACCTGCGAAGTGGCCAGAATGTTCTGGTCGTAGTCGATCCTGCACTCCACGCCCGTATCGGACGAGTCCGACGGGTCGTTGCCCAGGTTGCCCTGTGCGGTCATCTGCGTTTCGATGGCCTGCTCGACGTCGGCTTCGACGGTCGAGCACCAGGCGGGAACCAGCGTGCCGGACTTCGAGACCGGAACCTCGTCGTTGAGCCACTCGACCAGCTGCGCGTAGGCGATGCGGTACGCCTTGTCGATGACGCGGCGGTTGGTTAGCGCGCGGTAGTCGTCCTCGGGCGTCGTGGCCAGGTTGTCGTCGGTGATGAAATACCCGGCTTTGCCGACGAACGTGCGGAAGGTGATATAGCCCTTGTCGTTGATCGTCTCCAGATCGGCCAGTTCGGCGGGCTCGGCCCCCACGTAGAAGGTCAGCGGCCGGAGCGCACCGTCGCGCACGCGGCTGATTTTCCGCTGGACGGCCGAGGCGGCGATGCGCCCGGCGACGACACCCATCGCGGCGTTCTTCGACGAGGCCGACGTGTCGCCGAGCACCACGCCCGCGCGGTTGTACTCCGTTTCGGTAAGGTCCTTCAGCGCCGCAGGGTCCCCGGCATAGCCGTAGCCCTCGACCAGCGAAAAGATCGGTGCACGCAGCGTGTCCGTGGCCCAGTCGCCCAGCTGCTGGGCTTTCGGCAGCGCGGCGAACACATCGGCATCGAGGCCCTCGGTGGTCGTCAGTTCGTAGGCTTCGGCCGGAGTCTTGAAAGCGACGAGACCGCGGATTTTGCCGTTCGACGCCTTGAGCAGGGCCACGGCTCCGGCGGCGTTGTCCTTGTCGAATGCGTTGGCGAAGGTTTCACTCTCGGCATAGCCCGTCAGCCAGAGCTCCGTTCCGTCGCCCGCCTCGGCGTAGAACTCCTTGACGTTGCGATACAGATTCGGGTTGTTCTCCGACGTGACGCCCAGCGCCTCCAGGTCGGCGAGCTTGCGCAGCGTGTACGCCTTGCCCAGCTTGAACTTGTCGCCGCCCGTCACTTCCTTCGCACCCAGCGCCATCATGCCGAGGCAGCCGTCTGCCATCGCGGCCACCTGTCCCAATGCGCCGTTGGCGTAGATGATTCGTACTCTCGGTAACATTTACTTGCGTTTTACGGTGATTACTGCCTTGTCGCGGAGCGTGGCCGCATGGTTGCGGGCCTCGGACTCCTTGAAGAACCCGAACCCGTTGGAGGTCATATAGACGACCGGGGCATCCGGATATGCGGCCAGAATTCGCCCGGCCTCGGCCTTCAGACGGCTCCCGGCTCCCGATTCCGCGGCTGCACGGTCTGCCGCCTCACGGGCCGCCGCTTCGGCAGCCTGGCGGGCCGCCAGTTCCTCCGGGGTGTCGGCGAATGCCGTTGCCGGAGAAAGCGGGCGTTCGTCCTTCCCGGCCGTTCCCGGAGTGTCATCGGTCTGCCGATCCGCCGTGCCGCTCTCATCATCGGATGCGGAGTCCGGCTGGAAACCGGACATCTCGTCCGGAACTTCGGGGGCCGACGACCTCGGTTCCGCCTCCTTCCCGGCAGCGGGTTCCGTGTCGGGAGCCGTCTGGAGATCGGGCGATTCGCTCCCGGCCTGCATGGGCGCGTCCGCGGTCCGGTCGGAGACTCCGGCCGTTTTCGGAGCTTTCCCGGAGGCTTTTGCGGTATGATTGTTTTTTGCCATTCGATTGTTGTTTTAACGGTGTTTGAATAATCTGTAAGAGCCATAGGCCACGGCCAGCAGTCCGGCGATGCACAGGGCGTGCTGCCACCAGGTGAGGCCGCGACGCCGGGCCGTCGTGAGGTCTGTTTCGGCCACCTCCTGCCGGGAGGTGTTGCCCTCCGTCCGGAGCTGCTGCCCGGTATGGCCGCCGCCGAGGATCGTGTCGGAGCGGATTCGCCGCTCGGTCTGTCGCACTCGGCCCGCCTCGCGGGTGGAATCCGTAAGTCGCTGCCGTCGGATGGTCTCCCGCCGCAGGGGCGGTGTTCCGGTCAGCGTATCGACCTGCCGGGAGGTGTCGTATTCCCGGGTGACGGTCTCGATCTCCTCCCCGACAACCCGGTGCAGATGCCGCTCGCCGTCGAGACTGCGGTGCAGCTCCTCGCACAGGGCCCGGAAAAACAGGCTGTCGCGCATCGAGAGTTCCTCGCGGAACGCCTGCATCCGAAGGTCGTTTTCCGCCCGGTTGCGCACCGCCGCCGTCCGGCGGGAGGGTGCACAGGCGCAGAGCAGCGCTGCCAGGAGGAGTGGGAGGAGGATTCGCCGCCGTGTCATACCGGATACTTTGCGAACAGCTCCCAGCCCGCCCGAACTTCGTCCATGCGTGCGGGCGTTCCGTTCTCCACGCGGCTCATGGCCGCAACGACCGGAATCATCCGCTCGCCGCTCTTGGTGTCGAGTGGCTCGTCAGGCGACACCTGGGCCCCGGCGG
>ERZ1106935.1305-NODE-1305-length-22283-cov-4.255714_pt1 | contig 22283 bp, 20 predicted proteins | sample MGYA00403666_ERZ1106935 | MGnify/ENA primary metagenome ERZ1106935 (study PRJEB35170, sample SAMEA104062452) | human gut metagenome | biome: human gut; feature: human-associated habitat; material: faeces | place: Denmark | collected 2012-11-20 ... | reverse complement strand
GCATTTCTTACAGATGGTTTTGAAACGGTAGAAGCACTTGCAGTTGTAGATATATTAAGAAGAGCGGATATTAAGACTGATATGATATCAATAACAGGTGACATTAATGTTAAAAGTGCTCAGGGGGTAATTGTTCAGGCTGATGAGCTTTTAGATGAATATGTATTTGAAGGAGATGAGCTGTTATTCCTTCCAGGTGGTCCGGGTCATAAGTCATATTATGATTGCAAGGATTTACTGGAACTTCTTAAAGAATACAATAAGAAGAATAACAGAATTGCAGCCATATGTGCAGCACCTTCAATTCTTGGAAATCTTGGATTACTTGAAGGAAAGAAGGCAATGGCATTCCCAGGCTTTGAAATGCAGTTAACGGGGGCAGTTATAATAACAGCACCGGAGAGGGTAGTTACAGATGGTAACATTACAACATCGAGAGGAATGGGTACATCACTAGATTTAGGACTCGAGCTTGTAAGACTTATTAAGGGAGAAGAACTTGCAGAGCAATTAAGGACTTCAACACAATATATATAATAAGTTTATTTTATGCGAGAGGAACTTTTAAAGATGAAATATGATAATTATGATGAGGATGCAATACGCCGCAGCAGAAAAAGAAAATCACAGTTGATGAAGAAGAAAAGACAGAAGATTTTAAGAAGAAGATTTATTATGATGGCAGCTGTGACATTTTTAATAGTGCTTGCAGTAGTTATTGTGAATGTAACATTGGGGCTGAAAAAAACATTAGGCCAAAAAGCAGCATTTGCTTCTGATATAACAGATGAGACACAATCAGAGATACTGATGCCAACAGAAGCACCAACAGAACCGCCTCTTATATATGCACAGATGGCAGAAGATTATCAGGATTTGTCAGCTGATGCACAGATAGCGTCGCCTTATGCAGCATTACTCGATGTCAATAATCATAGAATAATAGCAGGTAAGCTTGCTGATACTAAGATATATCCAGCTTCAATGACTAAGGTAATGACACTTATTGTTGTATCAGAGAATATAGATAAGATGCCCAAGACTTATACATTTGGATTTGAGATGCTTAACAGACTTTACAGGGAAGAAGCGTCTGTTGCAGGATTCCTTGAAGGTGAAACAGTAGATGTTGAAGATCTTATGTATGGACTTGTGCTTCCATCAGGAGCTGATGCAGCCGAGGCACTTGCCATAATGGTTGCAGGTTCTAATGAAGAATTTGCAAAGCTTATGAATGAAAAATGTAAAGAACTTGGACTTAAGTATACACATTTTACTAATCCGACAGGATTATATGATGAGGAACAGTATACAACTCCATCAGAGATGGCAATGATTATGGAATATGCCATGAAAGATGAGACCAGAGCCAAAGTACTTGGAACATATCAGTATAAGACTAAAGCAACAGAACAGCATCCGGAAGGAATACCGCTTACAAGTACAATGTATTCAAGAATATATGGTAATGAAGCACCTGGAGTACTCGTAAAAGGTGGTAAGACAGGATTTACCAATGAAGCAGGAAGCTGCCTTGTAAGTTATGCTGTAACTAATAAAGGTAATGCGTATGTTTTCTGTACTGGAGGAGCAACATACAGATGGGCACCTGTATATGATGAGATATATGTATATAAGAATATAATTCCGGCGTCAGCCAAAGATTTAGAAACAGAAACAACGAAAATGTCTCCTAATAATTAGCAACCAGAATATGTCATAATAATTAGTATTAACGGACACATAATAATATCAAGACGTTAAGTTATGGCGCCATAACTTTTCGGCTTAAACCTAAAAATGTGTTTAATAAGGAGGCTTATTATGGCTAAATCAACAAGTTCTAATTATAAGACTAAGAAGGAAGCACAGAATGCACTTGACAGATTCAAGATGGAGGTTGCTTCAGAAATTGGTGTTAACTTAAAGGATGGTTACAATGGAGACCTCACATCAGCAGAAGCTGGTTCAGTTGGTGGTAACATGGTAAAAGAGATGATCAGAAGACAGGAAGAGCAGATGAGCGGTAAGTAATTGCGGGATGCTCACAACTGAATACGAATTATCTTAAGTGATAAATGGGCTGTAATCCGAATGTTTATTAGTAAACATAAGGTTTGCAGCCCTATCTTTTATTTTTTTAAAATAGTACTGGTAATCTAAAAACAGTTGTGTTATAATTCGTGGGTATGTTGTACGATAGTAACAATACATAGTTCATAGGAGGATTAATTTATAATGAGTTTCACAGTTGAGAATTTAGAAGAGAAGAATATGGTTAAACTTGTTATTGAGTCTACTGCTGAGGAATTTGAGGCAGGTCTTAATACTGCATATAATAAGAATAAGAGCAAGATCAGCCTTCCTGGTTTCAGAAAAGGTAAAGCACCTAGAAAGATGATTGAGAAGATGTACGGTGCAGAAGTGTTCTACGAAGATGCTGCTAATTCAATTATTCCAGATGCTTATGCTAAGGCTGCTGATGAGTGTGGTCTTGAGCTTGTTTCTCAGCCAAAGATTAATGTAACACAGTTAGAGGCTGGTAAGCCATTCATTTTTGAAGCTGTTGTAGCTACTAAGCCAGAAGTTGAACTTGGTCAGTACAAGGGCGTTGAAGTAACTAAGGCTGATACAGAAGCAACAGATGCTGATGTAGAAGAAGAATTAAAGAGAGTTCAGGAGCAGAATTCAAGAACAGTAGCTGTAACAGACAGAGCAGTTAAGGATGGCGATAATACAGTTATTGATTTCGAAGGATTTGTTGATGGTGTTGCATTCGAAGGTGGAAAGGGAACAGATTACCCACTTACAATCGGATCTCATTCTTTCATTGACACATTTGAAGATCAGATTATCGGTATGAATATCGGTGATGAGAAGGAAATCAATGTTACATTCCCAGAAGAGTATCATGTAGATGATCTTAAGGGTAAGCCAGCTATGTTTAAGGTTTCTGTTAAGGAAATTAAGGAGAAGCAGCTTCCAGAGCTTAATGATGAATTCGCTCAGGACGTATCTGATTTTGATACAATTGCTGAATATAAGGATGATTTAAAGAACAAGATTGCTGACAGAAAGTCAAGAGAAGCTAAGGCTAAGCAGGAAGACGAAGCAATCGCTAAGATTATCGAAGACTCTAAGATGGATATTCCAGATGCTATGGTTGACACACAGGTTAACAGAATGGTAGAGGATTTTGCTCAGAGATTACAGCAGCAGGGCTTATCAGTTGAGCAGTACTTCCAGTATACAGGAATGACTGCAGATAAGATTATGGAAGAGATGAAGCCAGAAGCTGTTAAGAGAATTCAGTCAAGACTTGTTCTTGAAGCAGTTGTTAAGGCTGAAAATATTGAGACTTCAGAAGAAGATTTTGAAGCAGAGTTAAAGAAGATGGCTGAGACTTACAAGATGGAACTTGATCAGATTAAGGAATTCATGGGCGACTATGAGAAGAAGCAGATTAAGGAAGATCTTGCAATCCAGAAGGCTATAGAAGTTATTACAGGATCAGTTGTTGAAAAATAATTGAGGTTGTAAGAAACATTTTAGTATATTGGAGGTTGTGTAATGAGTTTTGTACCTTATGTCATTGAACAGAACAGCAGAGGCGAAAGATCGTATGATATATATTCACGTCTGCTTAAAGACAGAATTATATTCTTAGGAGAAGAGGTAACAGATGTTTCTGCTAATCTTGTAGTAGCACAGATGTTATTCCTTGAGGCAGAAGATCCAGGCAAGGATATACATTTCTACATTAACAGCCCAGGAGGATCAGTATCAGCAGGTTTCGCTATATATGATACAATGCAGTACATCAAGTGTGATGTTTCTACAATCTGTATTGGTATGGCTGCAAGTATGGGTGCATTCCTTCTTTCAGGCGGTGCCAAGGGAAAGAGACTTGCTCTTCCTAATGCAGAGATTATGATTCACCAGCCATCAGGCGGTGCAAGAGGTCAGGAAACTGAGATCAGAATCGTTGCTGAGAATATACTTAAGACAAGAAATAAGTTAAATGAAATACTGGCAGCTAATACTGGTAAGTCAGTTGAAGAAATTTCACGCGACACAGAGAGAGATAACTATATGACAGCACAGGAAGCTGTTGCATATGGACTTATCGACAGTGTTGTAGAGAAGAGATAATAATTGCTTATGATAAGGAAGATGCCTGCAGATAATACATTTGCAGGTGTCTCCCTTGTTTTTGTGTGATAAGCGAACCTTTATTTAAAGGATTTATAGTGATTTGGAGGATAGTATGGCAGGCAGAAATATTGACGAGAAGCTTAGATGCTCATTCTGTAATAAGACACAGGATCAGGTTAAAAAGCTGATTGCAGGACATAATGGCGTTTACATTTGTGATGAATGTGTAGAAATATGCAGCGATATCCTTGATGAAGAGTTTGAAACCGAGGCAGATGAAAAAGAAGTGGTTGATGGAATGAATATCAACCTGCTTAAGCCGAAGCAGATAAAAGAATTCCTGGATGATTATGTTATAGGACAGGATGATGCAAAGAAGGTACTTGCTGTTGCTGTATATAATCATTATAAGAGAATAATGTCACAGGCTGATTTGGATGTAGAGTTACAGAAGAGTAATATTCTTATGCTTGGACCAACAGGTTCAGGAAAGACATTCCTTGCACAGAATCTTGCAAGACTTCTTAATGTACCTTTTGCAATTGCTGATGCGACAACTCTTACAGAAGCCGGATATGTAGGCGAGGATGTTGAGAATATCCTATTAAAGCTTATTCAGGCTGCAGATTATGATGTAGAAAAAGCTCAATATGGTATTATATATATTGATGAAATAGATAAGATTACTAAGAAGTCAGAAAATGTTTCTATAACAAGAGATGTATCTGGAGAGGGTGTACAGCAGGCTCTTCTTAAGATATTAGAGGGAACAATAGCATCAGTTCCACCACAGGGAGGAAGAAAGCATCCACAGCAGGAGCTTATTCCAATTGATACAACTAATATTCTTTTTATATGTGGTGGTGCATTTGACGGACTCGAGAAGATTATTGAATCAAGAATGGATAAGAGTTCAATTGGTTTCAACTCTGAACTTAAGGAAAGGAGCAACGACGATGTTGGAGAGATGTTCCATAAGGCGCTTCCACAGGATCTTATCAAATTCGGTCTTATTCCTGAGTTTGTAGGCCGAGTTCCGGTTGTTGTTTCGTTAGATTCGCTTGATGAGGAAGCACTTGTGAGAATTCTAAAAGAGCCTAAGAATGCTATTATAAAGCAGTATCAGGCACTTTTTGGACTTGATGAGGTAGCACTTGAGTTTACTGATGAAGCTGTTGAGGCAGTAGCCCACAAGAGCTTTGAGAGAAAGACAGGAGCAAGAGGTTTACGTTCAATCTTAGAATCAGTCATGAATGAAGTAATGTATGAGATTCCGTCAGATGAAACAATATCAAAATGTATAATAACTAAGGAAGCTGTAGAAGGAAACGCAAAGCCTCTGTTAGAATACAGAACAGATGCTGTTAAAAAAGCACAGTAATGAAATTAATTCAGGCGGGCTGTTCATGATGGACGGTCCGTTTTTTTAGATAGAGAGGAATATATGAGTAACAAATATGATAGACATTATCCAGCTATTCCATTAAGAAATGTCACTGTTTTTCCTGGGATGGTAATGCACTTTGACGTGAGCAGAAAGAAGTCTGTAAAAGCTGTAGAAGCAAGTATGGCAGCTGATGAACTTATATATCTTGTAACACAGAGAGATTCGCAGGTGAGCGAACCAGGGATAGCAGATTTATATACAGTAGGAACAATTGCTAAGATAAAACAGATAATAAAGATGCCAGGCAAAATTTTAAGGGTTCAGGTAGAGGGGCTTGAAAAGGCACTTGTAAATAGATTTGAAGAAGCGTCGGGAATGATGCTTGCTGATGTAAGTGTTATGCAAGGATTTGAGAAGCCTGATAAAATGGTGTCGAGAGCTATAATTGTAGGCATGAGAGAACTATTGACACAGTATGCACATGTTAATCCGAAGTTTGCAAAGGATACAGTCAAGAGATGGCTTTCTTATAGTGATGCAGAAAAGCTGATGATGGAATTTGCTCAGGAATTTATGATGGATTTTGATAAAAGACAGCAGTTTCTTGAGGCAGAAGACTATGAGCAGATGTATACATTTGCTGCAACATTACTTGTAAATGAGATAAATGCTTATACTATTAAAGAAGAACTTGGCAATATTGTAAGAGAAAGAGTAGATAAGAACCAGAAGGATTACATATTAAGAGAAGAACTTGCAGCAATTAATGAAGAACTTGATGGAGGAACCATAACAGAGGCGGAAGAATATGAGGCGGACGTTGAAAAGCTTGATTCACCACAGTATGTAAAGGATAAGCTAAAAAGGGAGATTAAGAGACTGAAATCACTTGCTGGTAATAATGCTGAGGCCAATGTTGAGAGAACATATATAGAGACATGTCTTGAACTACCATGGAATGTGTCGACTGAAGATAACAAAGATATAGATAATGCTGCAAAAGTGCTTGATTCGGACCACTATGGAATGAAAGATATTAAGGAAAGAATTCTGGAATCACTTGCGGTAAGAAACATAACAGGAAGTGGAAAAGCACCTGTCATATGTCTTGCAGGACCTCCGGGAACAGGTAAGACATCTATAGCAAGATCAGTTGCAAAGGCACTTGGCAAGGAGTATGTAAGAATCTGTCTGGGTGGTGTAAGAGATGAGGCTGAGATAAGAGGACACAGGAAAACATATATTGGAGCTATGCCTGGAAGAATTATTGAGGGACTTAAGAGTGCCGGAGTTAATAATCCTCTTATGCTTCTTGATGAGATAGATAAGATAAGCAGTGATTATAAGGGCGATACATCAGCAGCACTTCTTGAAGTGTTAGACAGCGAACAGAATGTTAATTTTGTCGACCACTATATAGAGATGCCGGTTGATTTGTCAAATGTGCTTTTTATTGCAACAGCTAATGATCTGTCTAATATAAGCCGTCCATTGCTTGACAGAATGGAAATTATTGAAGTTGGTTCATACACAGCTAATGAAAAGTTTCATATTGCTAAGGAACACCTTATTAAGAAACAGATTAAAGAGAATGGTCTGCTTGTATCTGATGTAAAGTTCACTGATAAAGTTATAAGAACAGTTATTAATTCGTATACAAGAGAAGCTGGTGTGAGAGGTCTTGAAAGGCAGATTGCAAAGATTGTAAGAAAAGCGGTTAGAGAATTATACAAAGCCGGAGTGTTCACATCTGATGGAACAAGAGATAAGACTGTAAAGAAAACAGTTAATATATCTGATAAGAATATTACAGATTATCTTGGAAAAGTTAAATACAGACCAGACAAAAAGAATGCAAAGGGTGAAGTTGGTATAGTAAGAGGGCTTGCATGGACACAGGCAGGTGGAGATACTCTTGAGATAGAGGTTATAACAATGCCGGGCAAAGGCGAGTTCAAGCTTACAGGTAACATGGGTGATGTAATGAAAGAATCAGCAAGCATAGCTGTTTCTTATATCAGATCAGTAACAGAAAAAGGCAGATATAAAGTGGATGCTGAATATTTCCAGAATCATGCATTCCATCTTCATATACCAGAGGGGGCAACTCCGAAAGACGGACCTTCTGCTGGCATTACAATGGCAACGGCAGTATTGTCTGCGGTTACTGGAATTCCTGTAAGAGCAGATGTTGCAATGACTGGAGAGCTTACATTAAGAGGTAAAGTACTTCCAATAGGAGGTCTTAAAGAAAAGCTTCTTGCAAGTAAGACAGCGGGCATAACAAATGTTTTTGTACCCCGGGATAACAGGTCTGATGTAGAGGAACTTGACACAGAGATAACTGAAGGGATGAATATAATATATGTTAATAATGCTATAGAAGTATTTGCACAGGCATTAATGCGTTAAATGAAAGGAGCAGCGGATTATGGTTATAAAAAAAGTTAATCTGGATATAGTAGTCGGAGTTACAAGTACACTTCCTGAGACTTCATTCCCTGAGGTTGCATTTGCAGGTAAGTCAAATGTTGGTAAATCATCGCTTATTAATGCATTAATGAACAGAAAATCATATGCAAGAACGTCATCACAGCCAGGTAAGACACAGACTATTAATTTCTACAATATTAATGACAGTATGTATCTTGTTGACCTTCCGGGTTATGGATATGCTAATGTAAGCCCTGCTGTTAAGGCAAAATGGGGTAAGATGATTGAGAAATATTTAAGAAAGAGCAGCCAGTTAAAGCAAGTGTTCTTGTTGATAGATATCCGTCATGACCCATCTGATAATGACAGAATGATGTATGACTGGATTGTAAATAATGGTTACAGACCTGTAATTGTTGCAACAAAGCTGGATAAGATTAAGAGAAGCCAGATAAGCAAACAGGTGAAAGCTGTAAGAACAGGGCTTGGATTAAGGCAGGAGGATATTCTTATTCCTTTTTCATCACAGACTAAGCAGGGACTTAAAGAATTATGGCAGCTTATAGATTCATATGTACTGCCACAGGAAGAATCGGCAGATAATGAGTAAATAAAAAGCTTTCTGACAGGCATATACACCTGTCGGAAAGCTTTTTACATAAGTTTACGAACGATATAATCATATACTTCCTGACTGTTTTCACGCCATCTTGCACATATTATCTCTGCCTGTTCTTCAACTGGAACATTAAGGTTAAGTTCAATAAGAGTTGTGTCGCCTTCTTTTAGCTGACAATGTGCAATATAATTACCATTAGACAGCTTGTAGCAGTCAGTTACAGTTCCGGCTTCATTCTTTAATTCGTATTTGTTATCAAACAGATAGGTCTCTATATCATCACGTATGGCAGTTGATATCTTGGTGTAGAAAAATGCAATAGTTTCTTCACCTTCTTTAGTGAGAGTATAATGTGTGCTGCTCTGATGCGAGTAGCCTCTAATAAAGCCGTCCTCAACCAGAGAGTTGATGGTTTCCTGGAAAGTGAAATAATCCGTGTACTGCTTATCTAACATGAAAGATGAAAGCTGTGTGTTTGATAATGGAAAATTCACTTTGCTCAGCATATATAAAATCATTAATTTGTACAATGTGGTTGAGTCAGTGTTCATAAATCTTTTCCTTGATAAATCATATTTTCTTTGAGGTAATGAGAGAGTGTGTTGAGAACTCTCTTTTTGTCAGCTGTCCATAAAGGTGCAGCAAGAATATTCTTAGGTCCGTCACCGGTAAGTCTGTGTATTACCATGCTTTTTGGCAATACAGGAAGTATAGCTCCTATTGCGGCAAGGTATTCATCCATGGTAAGAGCTTTGAATAATCCTTTACAATAATCATTGTAAAGGTCAGTATCTTTTAAAATGTGCAATAAAGAAATCTTGATTCCCGATGCACCACTGTCTGATATATAGCGGGCAGTAGCAATATAATCGCTTATTGTCTCATGTGGAAGACCGATTATCATATGAACAACCGGTGCAATTCCTATGGAAAGAAGATTGCTTACGGCTTCATCATATACGGATAAAGGATATCCTCTGCGTATATAGTCGGCAGTCGAATTATTAATTGTCTGTAATCCTAATTCAATCCATACAGGCTTGATGCGATTGAGTTCATCAAGAAGCTTTAGGACGTCATCACCGAGACAATCCGGTCTTGTTGCGATAGACAAGATACGGATATCGTCTCTTAGTATTACAGGCATAAAAAGTTCGCGCAGATATCCGGCATCAGCATATGTGTTAGTAAATGATTGAAAATATGCAATATATTCACTGCCGGAATATTTATTAGATATCAAAGTCTTAGCTTTGTCAATATCTTTAACGGCAAAATCACCGGAACCATGACCACTGCAGAATATACAGCCTGTTGTACCTAACTTTCCGTCTCTGTTAGGACAGGTCATGTTTCCGGAAAGGCTTAATTTATATAGTTTCTTACCATAAGTGTCTTTAAGATATTCGCTTACAGAATAATAATATGGAAGCATAATTACTTCTCAATATGGTCAATTACGGCTTTGCTTACAACATCAGCAACTCTTGGGTCAAATGCTTCAGGAAGGATATTGACATCACTTACTTCGTCATCTGGAACAAGGTTAGCAATTGCAAGTGCAGCAGCAAGCTTCATATCTTCAGTTATCTGTCTTGCACGGCCTTCAAGAGCACCCTTGAAGATACCAGGGAATGCAATAACATTATTAACCTGGTTAGGGAAATCAGAACGCCCTGTACCAACAACTTTTGCACCAGCTGCCTTGGCAACATCAGGCATAATCTCTGGAACAGGGTTAGCCATTGCAAATATAATTGCATCTTTATTCATAGTCTTGACCATATCGGCTGTAACAATATTAGGAGCAGAAACTCCGACAAATATATCTGCACCACGGAGTGCATCAGCTAAAGAACCAGTCTTGTTCTCAAGGTTAGTTACTTCCATCATTGACTGCTGCATCCAGTTAAGACCTTCTGAAGCCTTAGAAAGGATACCAGACTTATCACACATTGTTACATGCTTGAAACCATATGTAAGAAGAAGCTTTGTGATAGCAACTCCGGCAGAACCGGCACCGTTGACTACTACCTGGCAATCTTCTTTAGTCTTGCCTGTAACTTTAAGTCCATTAATAATACCTGCTAATACAACGATAGCTGTACCATGCTGGTCATCATGGAATACAGGTATGTCCAGAAGCTCTTTAAGTCTTGTCTCGATTTCGAAACATCTTGGAGCTGATATATCTTCAAGATTGATACCGCCAAATGCAGGTGCAATATTAACTACAGTTTTGATGATTTCTTCTGTGTCCTGTGTATCAAGGCAGATAGGCACAGCATTAACGTTACCAAATTCTTTGAAAAGAACAGCTTTTCCTTCCATAACAGGCATAGCGGCATGAGCACCGATATTACCGAGTCCAAGTACAGCACTTCCGTCAGATACAACAGCGATAGTGTTAGACTTGATAGTGTACTTATAAGCTGCTTCTTTGTCCTTGGCAATAACCTTGCAAGGTTCTGCTACACCAGGAGTATAAGCAAGAGCAAGATCTTCTCTTGTCTGAATCTTCATTTTAGGAGTTGTTTCAAATTTACCATTCCACTCTTCATGGAGCTGTAAGGCTTTCTCTGCATTAGTCATGATATCTAATCTTCCTTTCAATAATTAGTGCTTTTAACAGTATTATATATAATAACATATTGCTCTGACTAAAAAAAGCATTTTTAGTCTTTTCTTTTAGAATAATACGTTGTATAATCAGTTTATCTTTGATGCGATTTCTGCATCATTTCCCATTAAACTATGATTAATAACAGAGGTGGATTATATGAAGGCAAAGTTAGAAACATTGTCAGTCAGTGTATTACGCGAATTTGCGAAAGACAAGAATATAAAAAATATATCAACAATGAGAAAGAGTGAACTTATTGATGCAATTATTGCTGCAGCAGAAAGAGAAGAAAAGAAAGAGCCGGCAGAAGTTGAAGATGTTGTTTTTGAAGATGCCGGAGCAGAACATGATGTAGCAGGAATATCGGATGAGTCACACCATAAGAGTGAGCAGTATGTTAAAGAAGATAAGAAAGATAATTATCATGCACAGCCAAGACAAGAGCATGATGCTCCATTGGCAGATGGAATACTTGAGGTTTTATCGGACGGTTATGGATTTATAAGATGTGAGAACTTTCTTCCGGGAGAGAACGATGTATATGTTTCTCCATCACAGATAAGAAAGTTTAATCTAAAGACAGGTGATATTATTCATGGACCAAAGAGAATGAAAACATCTGGTGAAAAATTTTCGGCTCTTATGTATCTTGAGACGGTCAATGGAAAAGATCCGTCAGTTGCACAGAGAAGACCTGCATTTGAAAGTCTTACACCAATTTTTCCTAATGAAAGAATTCATCTTGAAAAGAAATCAAGTACAGTGGCAATGAGAATGGTTGATCTTATATCACCAATAGGTAAAGGTCAGCGAGGAATGATTGTTTCACAGCCAAAGTCTGGTAAGACAACACTTCTTAAGCAGATTGCCAATGCTGTAACTAAGAATAACCCTGAGATGCATATTATAATTCTTCTTATTGATGAAAGACCTGAGGAAGTAACTGATATCAAGGAATCAATCGTGGGTGATAATGTTGAGGTTATATATTCAACATTTGATGAACTTCCAGAGAGACATAAGAGAGTGTCAGAGATGGTTATTGAAAGAGCCAAGAGACTTGTTGAACAGAAGACAGATGTAATAATTCTTCTTGACAGTATAACAAGACTTGCAAGAGCATATAATCTTACGGTTCAGGCAAGTGGACGTACACTTTCAGGTGGTCTTGACCCTGCAGCACTTCATATGCCTAAGAGATTCTTTGGCGCAGCAAGAAATATGCGCGAGGGTGGAAGTCTTACGATTCTTGCAACTGCTCTTGTTGAGACAGGAAGCAAGATGGATGACGTTGTATTCGAGGAATTTAAGGGAACAGGTAACATGGAACTTGTTCTTGACAGAAAGCTATCAGAAAAGAGAGTGTTCCCTGCAATTGATATAGCAAAATCAAGTACAAGAAGAGAAGATCTTCTTCTTAATAGTGAAGAGCAGGAAGCTGTTGATATAATGAGAAAAGCTCTTAATGGATTAAAAACAGATGAGGCGGCAGAGAGAATACTGGATCTTTTTGTTAAGACTAAGAATAATCAGGAACTTGTAAGAACAGTAGTTAAGAACCATTATATTTAAAATATATTTTCTTTTTATAACTCTTTTGAAAAAATGCTTGCATAACATGTCGTATCGTGATACAATATGAAAGCTGTTTATGACAGATAAAGAGGTCATTGTGTCTAATGCGCATAGATCCCATCGGGACAGAAAGGGAATCTAAGGCGGAATTCACAATTGTAATACTTAATAATTTGTAAAGAGGTGAAATCATGAGAGAAGGAATCCATCCAGATTACTATCAGGCAAAGGTTGTTTGCAACTGCGGTAACGAGTTCGTAACAGGTTCAACTAAGGAAGAAATCCACGTAGAAATCTGTTCAAAGTGCCATCCATTCTACACAGGACAGCAGAAGGCATCATCTACTCGCGGACGTATTGATAAGTTCAACAAGAAGTACGGAGTATCAAACAATTAATTTTGAAATTAAGGTTGAGGTTTTTCGGGACCTCAACTTTTTTTGAATGTATACAAAACATTTAAGAAAGGTATGGTGTAATATGAAGCCATCAGGAATTGGGGGACAGGCTGTAATTGAGGGTATTATGATGCGTAATAAGAATAAATATTCTATTGCAGTCAGAAAACCTGATAATGAAATTGAAGTTGTTGTCAAAGAAAGCAGAGATTTAACAGAAAAGCATCAGTGGCTCAATTTCCCTATAATAAGAGGAATTGTCAGTTTTGTTGATTCACTTGTTACAGGTATATCAACAATTAATTATTCAGCATCTTTTTATGATGATCCGGCAGAACAGGAGAAGACTAAGATTGATGAGGTTGGCAAGAATATTCTTAAGGATAAGTTTGAATCGGTTTTAATGGCAGTAACGGTTATTTTGTCAATATTCTTTGCAATTGGATTGTTTATGGTTCTTCCATATCTTGCAGCCAGACTGGTATCAAAATACATAATTTCAAAGACACTTCTTAATTTCATAGAAGGCGTTGTGAGATTATTAATATTTGTTATATACATTTTACTTATATCCATGATGAAAGATATTAAAAGGACTTTCATGTATCATGGTGCTGAACACAAATGTATCAACTGCATAGAGAATGGTGCAAGGCTTACACCGGAGAATGTAAAGAACAGTTCAAGATATCATAAGAGATGTGGAACAAGCTTCTTATTCTTTGTAATGTTTATAAGTATTGTGTTTTTTATATTTATAAGAGTTGATAATACGGCACTGCAGATACTTATAAGAATTCTGCTTATTCCTGTAATTGCAGGAGTTTCTTATGAGGTAATAAGATGGGCAGGAAAGAATGATAATGCATTTGTAAGAGTTTTGAGTAAACCGGGAATGTGGTTTCAGAAGCTTACTACAAGAGAGCCGGATATGGATATGATTGAAGTTGCCATAAGGGCAGTTGAGGAAGTATTTGACTGGAGACAGTTTATTGCTGAATATTATTCAGAAGCCGATAATCCGGTTGAAGCACTTGTGGCATCTGAGGCAGAACTTGCAATATCAGGAAGTCTTATTCATGGGAATGAAGAGACAAGAACTATTGATATAGAGGAACAGAAGTCAGAAGATAATCAGGAAACAGAACTTACCCCTGAACAAAAGTATTTACAGATGGGCAGGGAGATGGAATTTGGTATGGACGATACAGACAGGGAGTCATTTGCTTTTGTATATGAAGCAAGTGATGAATCAGAAAGTACTGTATATGATAATTCAAATGATTATAATGCTGATGATAAAGCAGAGGAACTTACAGAGGAAGAGGTAGTTGCGGGCTTTGAGTTCGAAACTGGAAAAGAGCCGGAAGAAGAGCAGTATCCTGAGGATGTTCCTATGTTTAAACAGAAAAGGCTGGAAGACAGATAATTATGATGACAATTCGAGAAGCAGTAAAATGGGGGGCAAAGCGACTTAGAGATAATAACGTCGATAATGCAGACCATGACAGTTTTGAATTATTATCTGCCATTAATGGTATGACAAGAACCTTTTATCTTGTGAATGGTGACAGCATGTTGTCAGAAGAGAATTTTCTGCTGTATGAAGAATATATTGATAAAAGGGCTGCGCATGTTCCACTACAGCATATTCTGGGAAAAGCATATTTCTATGGATATGAATTCGAAGTGAATGAAGATGTGCTTATACCAAGACCTGATACAGAAGTGCTTGTTGGTGAGGTAATCAAGGTTACAAGAAATGGTGATAATATTCTTGATATGTGTACAGGCTCAGGCTGCATTGGGATTACTCTTGCTAAGAAGTTTCCAGAAAGCAGGGTGCTTGGAGTAGATGTTTCTGAAAAGGCACTTAAAGTTGCACAGAAGAATAAGCATAATCTCGAGGCTGATAATATTGATTTTATGCTTAGTGATTTATTTGGCGAATTGGGTAATGATATTACATTTAATACAATAGTATCCAATCCACCATATATACCAACTAAGGTTATAGAAACTCTGCAGGATGAAGTCCGTTTACATGATCCTCTGCTTGCACTTGACGGAACAGAGGACGGACTTATGTTTTATAGGAAAATCACTGAGAAAGCACGAGAATATCTTAAGACAGACGGATACCTGTGTTATGAGATAGGAGCCGAACAGGCAGCAGATGTTTCTGAAATAATGAAGCAGGCTGGTTTAAGAGATATAACGGTTGTAAAAGACCTTGCTGGCCTTGACCGTGTTGTTATGGGCAGAAAGTAATTATATAGTTAGAGAGAGAAAGGAAAAGTGACACGTATGTTTGACAGACTTGAAGATACAGTCAACAGATATGAAGATATAACGGCTGAACTTGGTAATCCTGATGTGGTTAATGATCAGGAAAAGTTCAGAAAGCTTATGAAAGAACAGAGCAGTCTTGCACCACTTATAGAAACTTATACTGAGTATAAGAACTGTAAGAAGAATATTGAGGACAGTCTTGCTATTCTTGATGAAGAGACAGATGAAGAACTTAAAGAGATGGCGAAGGAAGAACTTAATGAATCTAAGGCAAGAGTAGAAGAATTAGAGCATGAATTAAAGATTCTTCTTTTACCTAAAGACCCTAATGATGATAAGGATATTGTTGTTGAAATCAGAGCGGGTGCAGGTGGAGAAGAGGCGGCACTTTTTGCAGCAGAGCTTTTCAGAATGTATGTACACTATGCACAGGCAAGAGGCTGGAAGGTTGAAGTATTAAGTGGCGATGAAACCGGTATTGGTGGAATGAAGGAAGTAGAATTCATGGTTAAGGGACAGGGAGCTTACTCTATTATGAAGTATGAATCTGGTGTACACAGAGTACAGAGAATCCCGGTAACTGAATCTAACGGACGAATACAGACTTCTACTGCTTCTGTAGCTGTTATGCCAGAGGCAGAAGAGGTTGATATCCACATTGATGAGAAGGACATCCGTATTGATGTTATGCGAGCGTCAGGTAATGGTGGACAGTGTGTCAATACAACTGATTCTGCTGTACGACTTACTCATTATCCAACAGGAATAGTTATTTATTCACAGACAGAGAAGTCACAGATACAGAATAAGGAGAAAGCATTTGCGCTTTTAAGAGCCAAGTTATATGACATTGAGACTCAGAAAGCACATGACGCAGAGGCAGATGCAAGAAGAAGCCAGATTGGTACAGGTGACAGAGCTGAGAAGATAAGAACTTATAATTTCCCACAGGGAAGAGTAACAGACCACAGAATTGGTCTTACATTATATAAGCTTGACAAGATTATGGATGGAGACATCCAGGATATTATTGATGCATGTATCGCTGCCGACCAGGCTGCCAAGCTTGCTAAGATGGGCGAGGATTAATTGGTATTATGAAAAAAGATAGGAATTCTAATCCGGTTGCGCTGGTACCTATACTTGTTTTTCTTGTGTTGTATCTTGGAACCGGAATTATATTTGAATATGTCATGAAGATTCCAATGGGATTTTATAATGTACCAATTATTGTTGCATTTATGGCTGCAATATTAGTAGCGTGCATGCAGAATTCACAGCTTAAGTTTGATGAAAAGCTTGATGTAATGGCAAAAGGGCTGGCTGACAGGAACATTGTTACAATGCTTCTGATATTCATTACAGCCGGAATATTTGTCGGAGTTGTAGGAAGAAGCAGTGCAGAGAGTGTAGCTTATTTTATGTTAAGCATTATTCCTGCAAAGTTTGCAGTAGCGGTACTTTTTATTGTTGCCTGCTTTGTATCTACTGCAATGGGTACATCTGTTGGAACAATAACACTTATTACACCAATAGCGGTTGCGGTATCAGAAGCATCAGGATTTAGTATGGCATTATGTGTTGCATCTGTCATGGGTGGTGCAATGTTTGGAGATAATCTTTCTTTTATATCAGATACTACTATTGCAGCTTGTAATGGTCAGGGTTGTGCCATGAAAGACAAGTTCAGGGAGAATTTCTGGATAGCACTTCCAGCAGCAATTGTGACCCTTGTTATAATTCTTGTGCTTTCTTTTAGTACAGATATTCATGGTGAGATTGCACATTCATATAATCTTTTTCAGATTATTCCATATGTGCTTGTACTTGCAGGTGGAATTATTGGTGTAAATGTTTTTGTTGTACTTATAACAGGTATTATTTCGGGAATAGTTATTATGCTTGTTATGGGAGAGGTTACATTGGAGACTCTGCTTCTTAATATGGGAAGTGGTGCGTCAGGAATGTTTGAGACATGTATGGTTGCAGTTCTTGTATCTGTAATGTGTTCACTTATTAAAGAATATGGTGGATTTGACGCTTTACTTAATGGAATAAGAAGATTATTTAAAGGAAAAAAAGGCGGACAGCTCGGAATGGGACTTTTAGTTGGAACAATGGATATTGCTACAGCTAATAATACAGTTGCTATTGTAATGGCTAACCCTATTGCAAAAGAGATGTCAGAGGATTATGATATTACTCCAAGGAAAGCGGCTTCGCTTCTTGATACATTTTCATGTATATTTCAAGGGATAATACCATATGGTGCCCAGATGCTGGTTGCCATATCAGCGGTTTCAGAGCTTGGATATAGCATTACAGCATTTCAGATTCTTCCAAAGCTGTTTTATCCAATGTTTTTGTTTGTAAGTTCACTTATATGGATATATGTTATTCCTGAAGGAAAAAATAAAAATAAAGCATAATATTGTACTGCCCAGAATATAAGAAAGCTGAGTGTGAGGGGAGTGTTAGTATGTCAGCCCGCGAACAGGTATTGATGAAAATAATCGCGAATCTTAGAAGACTCGGAATAGATATTTCTAATTCAAAATTCAAGGATAAAGATATAGAGAATGAAGTTGTTATGACCGTATATATAAAGGATGTAAGGGAATATATGGCGTGTTATGACTTCATAAGACTGGAGCAGACACTTAATAATTCCCAGTGGTCTGCAGCGTTTACTTCAATTACAAGACTGGAACAGAATGCTAAAGAACTTGGAATTAACAGCTTTCTTAAACCATTCGAAGGAATAAGGGCGGCAGTGATTCAGAAAAATATTCGTTCGGCCTTGCAAAACCTTGCAGTTGTCAACAACAAGAAATCGCAGATATTAAAATGTTTAGGATAGTCCATATGGGCTATCACTTTTACTTGAAATATTTATTAAAAAAGTGTAAAATACTTATAAAATAAATCAATCAAGCGATTGGAGGCGTGAACAATGTTATTTCAACTTTATGGCAGCACAGCCATGACTCAGTTACTGGGTTGGGTGCTTGTGTTTGCAGGATTAGTAATTCTTAATGAGATAGGTCGTCGTACTAAGATTGGTGGTATCGTGATATTCGTTATCATTCCGGCTGTACTCACAATCTATTTCATAGCAATTCAGGCAGGTCTGTTTGGCGGTCACAGCAATCAGACATATGAGTATATGAACGGATGGTTCCATTATGCTAAGCTTTATGCGGCAGATATCGGAGTTGTCGGTTTCCTCATGATTAAGTATAAGTGGGGAATTGGAAAGAAAGAATGGTTTAAACCTTGGCCATTCGTAATTGTTGCTATTAATATTCTTATTGCGGTAGTATCTGATTTTGAATCAGCCATAAGAGCTTACCAGATTACTGGAGATTTTTCTGGTGCATGGTGGGCATCTAATGAAGGTGTATTCCTTTATGGTGGCTGGTGGAATATTGTTAATGGAATTGCAGGACTTATTAATATCTTCTGTATGACAGGCTGGTGGGGAATTTACTCATCTAAGAAAAAGGATGATATGCTCTGGCCGGATATGACAATATGGTTTATCGTTGCTTATGACATCTGGAATTTTGAGTATACATATTGTAATCTTCCAACACATACATGGTACTGTGGTGTAGCTCTTCTTCTTGCTCCTACATTTGCTAATGCATTATGGAATAAGGGTGGATGGATTCAGAACAGAGCCATGACACTTGCGACATGGTGCATGTTTGCACAGGTATTACCATTATTCCAGTTAAGCAATACATTCAGTGTATTGCCATCATTATATGGTGGAGCAACTAAGGCTGGTGTTAAGGCACTTGATCTTTATAACGCAGCAATTACATGTCACACTACAGGTGCAAGTGCAGGAGATGCAATTGCCAACTTTGGTATAACAGCTAACCCGACAGCACAGGGAGTTGTTGCAATGCTTGCAATAATAGCGAATGTGGTATGTATTTCGGTTATTATCAAGCGCTCTATTGAACAGAAGAAGTGTCCATATACTAAGGAAATCTGGGTTGGAACAAGAGATTACGAGCAGGCTATGTCAAGAGCAGAGTAATCTGTATTTGTTAACTTAATATTAAATAATAATAAAGAACATCACGGACAGATTAAAGTGCAGAAAATGCATGTCTTGAAGTGATGTTCTTTTTTGTGTATAATCAAAAGAATAAAAGGACTACCAAACTTTAAAATGAGTGAAAAGGAGATGGAGCATATGAACAGTATTTATAAAAAGTTAAAGACAATTAAGTTTGAGATTATTATTGTTTCAATTGCATTGTTTGTTCTTGGCTTACTGCTGGTAATATTTCCAACAGCATCCCAGGAAATCATATGTAAAGGAATTGGAGTTGCCTTATGTGTCTGGGGAGTATTAAGACTTATCAATTATTTCAGGATTGCGGGAAGTGAGATTCTTGGATCATATGGTCTTGTACAGGGAGTTACGCTTCTTGCATTTGGTATGTTTTTCGTGATTAAACCAGGTTTTATTGCGGTTTTTTTAGGAACAGCACTTGCAATTATTATTATTGTTGATGGAATCCTTAAACTTCAGTATGCTGTGGATTTCTACCATCTTGAGTCAGACAAATGGTGGATTGAGCTTATAGGTGCAGTTGTAATGGTTGTTATTGGCATCATTGCATTATTGAATCCATTTTCAACATCATCAGCACTTATAGTATTTATTGGAATTGCTCTGATGATAGAGGGGTTATGGGATTTTATATCTCTTATGAGAATTGTATCTGTAACAAAGAAGGCTGGGAAGGCTATAAAGAACTTTAAGGATCAGGTTGATGCTGTAGATATGAAATAAATGTATCACAGATTAATATAATAAACTTAACATAATAAACAGGAATGAGGGCGTACAAAGTAATGAGCAGAAAGATTTATGCGGCTATATTAGGAGCAGGAACAGTTGGAACAGGTGTATACAAGTTATGTCAGAGTATGAAAGATGATGTGATTAGTAAGACGGGTGCAGAACTTGTAGTTAAGAAGGTTCTTGTAAGAAATCTTGATAAAGACCGTGATCCAATTGACAGAGAATTACTGACTGACAACTGGAAGGATATTATTGAAGATAAGGATATTGAGATTGTAATAGAGCTTATGGGTGGAACTACTCCTGCAAAGCAGTATATTCTTGAGGCACTTGAGGCTGGAAAGCAGGTTGTTACTGCCAATAAGGATCTTCTTGCTGAGCATGGTGAAGAGGTTATGGGAATGGCAGACAAAATGCATGCTGACCTTCAGTTTGAGGCGGCTGTTGCGGGAGCAATTCCAATAATCAGACCATTAAAGCAGAGCATGGCTGGCAACAATATCACAGAGATTATTGGTATTGTTAACGGAACAACTAATTATATCCTTACAAAGATGACTGAATCAGGAATGAATTACAAGGACGCTCTTGCAAAGGCTACAGAATTAGGATATGCAGAGGCAGACCCTACAGCAGATGTTGAAGGATATGATGCAGGAAGAAAGATGGCTATTATGTCATCAATCGCATTTAATTCAAGGGTAACATTTAATCAGGTATATACAGAGGGTATTACTAAGATTACAGCAGAAGATATTAAGTATGCTAAGGAATTCGGATATGTTATCAAGCTTCTTGGACTTGCCAGAAATACACCGGATGGAATAGAAGTTAAGGTTCATCCTATGCTTATTGACGAGAATCACCCTCTGGCTACAGTAAGAGATTCATTTAATGCAGTATTTGTTCATGGTGAGGCAAGTGATGATACTATGTTTATGGGCAGGGGCGCAGGTCAGATGCCAACAGCTTCTGCTGTTATGGGGGACATTATAGATGTATGCCGTAACATAGTTCATGGCTCATGTGGCAAGATTGGCTGCTCATGCTACAAAGAGCTTCCTGTTAAGGATATATCTGAAACTAAGAGCAAATTCTTCTTAAGAATAGAAGCATTAGACAAGCAGGGGGTTCTTGCTAACATTGCAAGTGTTCTTGGAAACAATGATGTAAGTATTGCGCAGGTGGTCCAGAAGAGCCGTAAGGACGGTGTTGCTGAACTGGTTATTATTACAGATGTTGTTGCAGAGAAGAATTTTAATGATGCAATGACAGTATTTAATGGACTTTCAGTGGTAAAAGAGATTGCCGGAGTAATCCGAGTTTATTAATCAGAATAGGGAAATATATATGGCTAAGAAATATTATGCTGTGCGTGTAGGTAAAGTTCCCGGAATATATCAGACATGGGACGAATGTAAGAAGAATGTACATGGTTTTCCAGCTGCCGAATATAAGAGCTTCATGTCTATGGAAGAGGCGAAGGCTTATATGGGAAGGGAAGCTGTACAGGAGATTAATGGAAAGACCGGAAGTGGCAATATGGAAGATGTAATGCCTGACAATGATTATGCATTTGTTGATGGTTCTTTTAATATTGCAACCGGAGTGTATGGATATGGCGGTTTTCTTATGCATGATGGCGTAAGATATGAATTGTCAGGCAATGGCAGTGATAAAGAGATGGCTTCAATGCGTAATGTTGCAGGAGAGATTCTTGGAAGCATGGCCGCTGTAAAAAAAGCAATAGAGCTTGGACTTAAAAATATTTCTATATTCTATGATTATGCAGGTATCAAGGCATGGGCTGTGGGAGAATGGAAACGAAACAAAAAAGGAACAATAGAATATTATAATTATATTACATCTGTCAGGGATTCAATTAATATCAGATTCGTGAAGGTCAGGGGACATTCAGGGGTGGAAGGAAATGAAGAGGCTGACAGGCTTGCAAAGAGAGCAGTAGGGTTGTG
>ERZ1106935.1301-NODE-1301-length-22432-cov-10.580373_pt1 | contig 22432 bp, 19 predicted proteins | sample MGYA00403666_ERZ1106935 | MGnify/ENA primary metagenome ERZ1106935 (study PRJEB35170, sample SAMEA104062452) | human gut metagenome | biome: human gut; feature: human-associated habitat; material: faeces | place: Denmark | collected 2012-11-20 ... | reverse complement strand
AAATACTAAAAGCTGACAGATGACAATAGAATCTACTTAATTCTCGAATGTATATATCCCCTATAATAGATGTTTTTAACTTCTGATTTGTAACAAGAGGATGCGAAGGACTAATATACTCACCTATCACCTCCCCCTACGGGTATTCCTCCTTCCCGAAGGGAGGAGATTTAAGATACTAACGACTTTTTAGTCGGCCCCAATAAAGATACTGCCTACTTTTTTATTTAATTCATTTCCATACAGAAATGAATCAAACTTTTGATGTTGCTTAGAATTTGACGGTGACTTCTGCAATTTTGTTTCCATAAGTCCAGTCTGGTCCTTCCAGAATCAGGCGTATAGCTTCCTTATCTAATGATTTGCAAAGACTTTCTTTGACTCTGATAAAGTAAGGACGCCCTTCCTTGTTTACGCGGAAAGTCAATACAACCTTTCCTTTGACTTTAGCGCAAGCTTCGTCTGTGGGATGAGTCAAGTTCTTTTTGAGATACTTTTTATACTGTTTCATTCCCATCACGGGCTTCGGAGCAACAGAACTCTGCGAATTGCCAGAGCCTTTTAATGTATCAGATTCTTTTGATGTATCGGAGTTTTGCAAGATACCCGGAGCCTTTTTCAAGTCTTCTATTGAAACGGTGGAGACGGCTCCTGTTACAGTCCTTTTTTTCTGTGTGCCATATCCTACTACCACGACTTCATCCAGTGTTTGTCTGTCACTTTCATTCATAGCTATGAGCATTGTCTGACTGGTGTCTACTTGCATATCAATGCGATTATAACCGATATAATTGATGGTTAAATCTTCATTACCTTTCATTTTGATCAATGAGAATTCTCCGTTGAGGTCTGTTATGGTTCCGATATTGGTTCCTTTATAACAGATATTAGCTCCAACGAGTGGTTCTCCATTTTCATCTGTTACCTTTCCTCTGATGATGTTGTTGGCTTGGGCAGTCAATTTAGTAATTTTCATCTTTTTTCTGTCAGACTCGGAGACTGAAGTATCTGTAGCCATCGCTACAGTCACCTCTTCCGAAACTTCAGCTGGAGTAATCACTTCTTCCATGACCGGAGCTGGTGTAGGAACGGTCGTAGATGCTTTGGCAGGTATTGTTGCGGGAGTTGCTGCGGCAGGAATCTCTCGGGATTTAGAAGCTTCTTTGGTCTTGGCCACTATATCTTTTCCGACTATTTCCTTTTCGGTAGGGATGTGGCTGGAATCTGGGGTCATCTTTTGTATGGATACGGAAGAAACTTGCTCTAATACATTATCTTCTATACTCTGTTTCAGTAACAGAAAATAGCTGCTGATTCCGATTCCTATCATCAGACAGGCAGCGATGCTCCAGGTGATGGCATACTTATTTCTTTTCTTGGCCGAATGAGCGTTTACCCTCATCTGCAATTGACGAATCTGCTGTTCGTGATCCCCTTCTACTTGGTGGTACCCATCCATAGCATCGGCCAGAAAAGGATCTTTCATCGACTCTTTTTCCAGTCGATGCGCCTCTTTTCCTTTGCGGAGTCCTCGTATGTAGTCCAATAGTTTCATAGGGTTTGTTTCTTGATACAAATTTTTAAGTTTCGCTTTCCGTTCTGGATATAGCTTTTCACGTTATTGAGCGTAAATCCGGTTTGTTCCACAATATCCGCATACGACATTTCTTCTAAGAAGAAACGTGTAATGCTGGTCCGTTGTTCTTCGGGCAGCTTTTCCAGACAATGATGCAATGCCTTTAGCTGATCTTCCGAACTTTCCTCTTCACTTAATAGATGCAGAAATTCGTCGGATTCCATAATATTAATGGTGTAATCTAACGGAATTTCTTTGTTTTCCTTTCGTAACAGTTGCAGACAGTGATTCTTCGCTACCCGGTAGAGCCACGGCCTGAACACTTTTATTTCATAGTTACTGATCTTAGGCAGCAAGTCTTCGAACATCTGCATGACTGCTTCTTGCGCCCGGTCCTCATCTTGCAGATATTTCAGGCACAGTCCGTACGTTAACGGGATATAACGGTTGTATAATTCACCGAAATATTCCGAATCCCCGGACTTCATGTAGTGCGTCAGTAGTTCCTCGTCCGTTAACTTTGATATGTTTCTTTTGAAAAACAGAACTTTTTTTGCTGTCAAAGATAGACATAGCAATTAGAAATAGCAACGTGTAGAAGAAAAATAAAAAAAACTTCGATTGGTTTATGGAATCCGTGTGGAATCTGCATCTCTATAGTAAAAGCGAATTAGTTGTAACATTTTAAAAAGATAAAGTTATGAAGACAAACCAATTCAGAGCAATGATGCTCGCAGTGATGTTAGTGATTACCGCATTGGGTACGGTATGGGCACAACCTTTGATTGTAAAGGGAACGGTGACAGATGGATCGGACGGTTCTCCGTTAGTAGGATGCTCGGTGACTGTAAAAGGAACCTCTCGTGGGGCTATTACAAACCTGCAAGGGCGGTATAGTATTGAGGCAAAAAAGGGAGAAACGCTTGTTTTTAGTTATATTGGTTTTGAAAAAGCAGAAAGGGTCGTGCGTTCGGAAAAGATCAATGTAAGCCTTAAAGTGAGTTCGTCGGAAATACTGGAAGAATGTGTTGTCGTTGGATACGGCACTCAACGGAAGATGACAGTCACCGGAGCTGTCTCGACGGTAGATCTGGCAAGCCTCAGACAACCGGCTGTATATATGGACGCGGTAAATACGGAAGAATATCAATCAATCCATGAAAATGGTTTCAAGCAAGTGGGAGAGTTTCCGCTTTCTACTTTTTCCATTGATGTGGATGCTGCTTCTTACAGTAATATGCGCCGCTTTATCAACAGCGGTACATTACCCGTTGCCGATGCTGTCCGTACAGAAGAATTAGTGAATTATTTCTCTTACGATTACGCAAAGCCGACCGGAACTGATCCGGTGAAGATAACCATGGAAGCAGGTGTTTGCCCTTGGAATACGGCTCACCGTCTGGTACGTATCGGACTGAAAGCGAAAGAAATCCCGACTGACAACCTGCCGGAATCCAATCTGGTGTTTCTGATTGATGTTTCCGGCTCGATGTGGGGACCTACCCGTTTGGACTTGGTAAAGTCGTCTCTGAAGTTATTGGTGAACAACTTGCGTGATAAGGATAAGGTAGCGATTGTAGTGTATGCAGGCAATGCCAGTGTGAAACTGGAATCGACTCCGGGTAGTGACAAACAGAAAATACGGGATGCGATAGACGAGCTTACATCCGGTGGCTCTACCGCTGGTGGTGCAGGTATCCAACTGGCTTATAAGGTGGCTAAGCAAAACTTCCTTCCTAAAGGAAACAATCGGATTATCCTTTGTTCCGACGGCGATTTCAATGTGGGTGTTTCTTCTGTGGAAGGCTTGGAGCAACTGATAGAAAGAGAACGTAAAAGCGGAGTATTTCTGAGTGTGTTGGGCTATGGAATGGGTAACTACAAAGATAACAAAGGACAGGCTTTGGCTGAAAAAGGAAATGGAAATCATGCCTATATAGACAACTTGCAGGAAGCCAATCGCGTTTTGGTGGGTGAGTTTGGAGCTACACTTCATACGGTAGCCAAGGACGTGAAACTGCAAGTCGAATTTAATCCTGCTCAGGTACAGGCATATCGTCTGGTTGGTTATGAGAGTCGTTTGCTGAAAGATGAAGATTTTAATAATGACGCCAAGGATGCCGGTGAACTGGGAGCCGGACATACGGTAACCGCTTTCTATGAAGTGATTCCCGTAGGCGTGAAGAATGACTATGTAGGAAAGGTGGATGATCTGAAATATCAAAAGAAACAAAAAGAAACGGTGAAACCAACCGGTTCCAATGAATTGCTGACCGTAAAATTACGCTATAAAGCTCCGGATAAAGACGTCAGCAAAAAGATGGAGCTTCCCTTCGTGGATAACAAAGGAAATAATGTTTCTTCCGATTTCCGCTTTGCCTCTGCCGTAGCTATGTTCGGTCAGTTGCTCCGGAACTCTGATTTCAAAGGGGATGCAAGCTATGATAAAGTGATTGAACTTGCCAAACAAGGACTGAATAATGATGATAAAGGATACAGAAGAGAATTTGTCCGTCTGGTTGAGACTGCTAAAGGGATAACACCTAAGGATTAAAGCCTACATGAGTCGATTGATAGAACACAGGTAAAAACAGATGTAATCATCGAATAGATAACTATTTCGTTTAATTAATTTGAGTTCGTTCCAAAATCAGTATGAAATAAGAATGAATATTGCAATGCGGATGAAAGGAAGTGGTAATAAAAAGAAAAACCGCAAATAGTCATGGACTGTTTGCGGTTTACTTCTGCACGGGAGGAGAGGCTCGAACTCCCGACACCCGGTTTTGGAGACCGGTGCTCTACCAACTGAGCTACTCCCGTGTTTGCGGCTGCAAAGGTAGTATAAACTTCCGAACCTGCAAATGTTAGGGTAAATAAATTTCCAATTATTTTAATTTTTCCCATTCATCGGGCTTAAAACCTACCAGAACGAAGCTGTCGGTCACTACTAACGGACGTTTCACCAATTTACCGTTAGTTGCCAATAAGGTGATTTGCTCTTCTTCGGTCATAGTTGGCAGCTTCTCACTCAGTTTCAGCTCTTTATATACCAAACCACTAGTGTTGAAGAATTTCTTTATCGGTAGTCCGCTTCGCGGAATCCATGCTTTCAACTCCTCCACCGTAGGGTTATCTTCCACAATAAGCCGGTTAGTGTACTCAATGTTATTTTCTGTTAGCCATTTCTTGGCTTTTTGGCATGTGCTGCATGCCGGATATTGCAAAAATAAAGGTGTCATACTATATGTTGTTTATTGATTCATACTTAAAAACTCAAACCTCAGAACTTAATACTTAAACAAGCATCTGCAAATCTTGATACATAATCCGATAGGCAGCCGCTTTTTTGTCTAAGGCAAGAGGGTATGCCCGTGAGGAAGAAGGCATCCTGTAGAGTCTCATCGCTCGTCCTTCGAATACGAATTCTGCATAATCGCCTACTTTGGGTTCGCCTACTTCCAATTGTTCACGGAGTGTGTCCGTCGCTTTTTGTCCGGTGGTGACGATGGCCCTGCATTCGGGCAGTTGGCGGAGTAATGCTGCAATATCCGTCGGCTGTACTACTTCGAGGAACTTGTCCGAAGCATTATCCTGCAAACGCCGGATAGAGGAGGCGGTATCGAACAGGGCGATTCCTTTTTCGTTTAGAAAATCAACGATCTGTTCCCGGCAGAATGCTTTCCGGCTCTCATTCAGAAAGTGTTCTTTGTCTCCGAAAAATAAAAGTCCGACAATGCGCCACATATCATTATTCAGGTTCGGATAGTAAAAATCCATCGACCACCGTTTCCTTTGTGGCGGAAAGCTTCCCAGCATCAGCAGCTTTGCTTTCGGGGGAAGAAAAGGTTCCAGCGGATGTTTTTCGATTTCAATTTCCATGCTTCTGTAATTTCTTACAAAAATAACGAATCTATTCTTTTCATTCAAAATAGTTACAGAAAAAAACAGTTTTAAAAAATTTTGGCTATTTTTGCACGGTAATGACAAAACAACATATTGGAATACTTTTGAAAACAAGAATACTTATAAGTTGCTGTTTTATAGGCTTGTTATTTTTCTTTGAAGAAGGTTGTTATGCTTCGCAGTCAGAACCGAAAGAAAATGTGAGAGTCTCTTCTGTTAATTTTACGGTGAGGGGACGGGTTATTGATGTGTATGGTGAACCGTTGATCGGAGCGACAATCAGAGAGAAGGGCGGAGCGAATGGAACAGTGACAGATGTTGAGGGGAATTTCTTCTTATCCGTTCCGGATAGTGCTATACTGCAAATTTCTTTCGTGGGTTACGAGTCTCAGGAAGTCGGCGTACAGGGCAGGTCGATGCTTGAAATATGTCTGAAGGAAAGCATTCAGCTGCTTGATCATGTGATTGTTACCGCTTTGGGGCTTGAAAAGAAAGAATCTTCTTTGGCCTATGCTGTGCAGAAGGTGAGGGGAGGAGAATTGAATCGCGTGAAAGAAGTGAATATGATCACTGCTTTGGCGGGGAAGGCAGCCGGTGTGCAGGTCAGCAAGAACTCTTCCGGTATGGGCGGGTCGGCGAAAGTCAGTATTCGTGGGGTGCGCTCGGTAGCCGGAGACAATCAGCCTTTGTATGTGATAGATGGAGTTCCTATGTCGAACTCCACTTCGGAACAGGCTTATTCGGCTATTGGCGGTACGGCAAATGCCGGAAACAGGGACGGAGGCGACGGTATCTCCAATCTGAATCCGGAAGATGTGGAAAGTATCAGCATCCTGAAAGGAGCTCCAGCCGCAGCCTTGTATGGTAGTCAGGCAGCCAACGGAGTTATTCTTATTACGACCAAAAAAGGAAACTCCGTAGGGCGGAGAGATATTCATTTCTCTACCGGATTGACTTTTGAGAAGGCTTTCTGTCTGCCCAAAATGCAGAATAACTATGGGGTAAGTGATGTGACAGACAGTTGGGGGGAGAAAGAAAACCTCATGGCTTATGATAATCTGAATAACTTTTTCCGTACCGGACTGACGTCGATCACTTCCGTATCCGTCAACTCCGGAAACGATAGACTGCAAACTTACTTCTCCTATGCCAATACGACCGGGCGTGGTATTCTGAATGAAAACAAACTCTCCAAGCACAATATCAATCTGAGGGAGACCGCTGTACTCTTCAATAGCCTGCTGAAACTGGATGGTAATGTGAACGTCATGAGGCAGACGGTGAAGAATAAACCTGTATCGGGAGGTTTCTATATGAATCCGCTGGTAGGGCTTTACCGCTTTCCTCGTGGCGAAGATTTGTCATATTATAAAGATAACTATGAACACTATGATGAGGAAAGAAAACTGAATACACAAAACTGGCATACTTTTACCGAGGACTTCGAGCAGAACCCGTATTGGATACAAAACCGTATACAGAGTAAGGAAGCGCGTACGCGATTGATCCTCTCTCTTTCCGCCAATTTGAAAGTGACCGGTTGGCTGACGCTTCAAGCTCGTGGCAATATGGATTATTCAGCCGATAAACTACGTCAGAAATTCTATGCCTCTACCGCTACGGCACTGTGTGGAATGAACGGGCGTTATATTGAAATGGATTATCAGGAAACGCTGATGTATGGAGACGTGATGGCGATGGCTAAGAAGAAACTGAATGATTTTACATTGGATATAGCTATTGGCGGCAGTATCAATGATAAGGTTGTTAACTCCACTCGTATTGATTCGAAGAATGCTTCTCTAAAATTTGCCAATGTGTTCAACCTTGCCAATATCGTGATGAGCAGTTCTGCCAGTATTGACCAGAAAATAGATGCTCACTACCAACTGCAATCTGTCTTTGCAACAGCACAGGCTGGTTATAAAGAAGGAGTCTTTCTAGATCTGACCGCACGTAACGACTGGTCATCTACACTAGCTTATACAAAATACGAAAAGAAGGGATTCTTTTATCCTTCCATCGGAGTATCTTTTCTCCCCGATAAGTGGGTGAAGATGCCCGAATGGGTTTCGTTCTCAAAGTTGCGCGGAGCTTATAGCATTGTGGGCAACGGGGTACCTCCCTTCATTACTTATCCCGTATCGTATGTGACTGCCGGCGGAGGAATGCTGGCAAGTGATGCCGCTCCTTTTGCGGAGATGAAACCGGAAATGACACATTCTGTCGAACTGGGTATGGAATGGAAATTCTTGCAGCACCGCTTGGGATTGAACCTGACTTATTATCGTACCAACACTTATGAACAGTTTTTCAAACTCCCGGCACTTGCTGGAGATAAATACGCCTATCGATATGTAAATGCGGGAGATATTCAGAATCAGGGATGGGAGATCACGCTGGATGCCACTCCGGTACTGACTTCTGACTTTACATGGAAGACTTCCATGAACTTTTCTGCCAATAAGAATAAGATCGTAGAACTTCATGAAGAGTTGAAGGAGTTTGCTTACGGACCTACCAGCTTCTCTTCCAGTTATGCGATGAAACTGGTGAAAGGCGGTTCGATCGGCGACATTTACGGTAAAGCCTTTATACGTGATGAAGAAGGTCATATTCTGTATGGAACGGAGGGAGATTATAAAGGACTTCCGTTGGTAGAGGGTGACGGGAATACCGTAAAAGTGGGAAATGCCAATCCTGTTTTTATGTTGGGATGGGATCATTCTTTCTCTTACAAAGGTTTTAGCCTTTACTTCCTGCTCGACTGGCGATATGGAGGTGAAATCCTTTCGCAGACTCAGGCGGAGATGGATCTTTATGGAGTTTCGAAGGTTACGGCACAAGCCCGTGATAAAGGATATGTCTCGTTGGAAGGCCGGCAGATAAGCGATGTAAAGGGATTCTATAAGAATGTGGTCGGCGGACGTGCCGGAGTGACCGAATACTATATGTATGATGCGACCAACCTCCGTCTGCGGGAAGTCTCACTGAGTTATAGCTTCCCCCGAAAATGGATACAGAAAACGAACGTACTGAAGGACCTGCAACTTTCCTTTGTAGCCCGTAACCTTTGTTTCTTGTACAAGAAAGCTCCTTTCGATCCTGATCTGGTACTTTCTACGGGAAATGACAATCAGGGAATTGAAGTGTTTGGCATGCCTACCACCCGCAGTCTGGGCTTTACGTTGAAATGTGAATTTTAAGAGCAGGAGGGAAGATGATGAAAGGACATATTTATATATACTTGTTGGGTATTCTGCTGCTCTCTGTCAGCTGTACAGGGAAGTTCCGTGAATTTAATACCGATCAGTCGGGTATTACGGATGAGGATTTGGTGATTGATGATAATGGCTTCGGCATCCGTCTGGGAATTATCCAGCAAGGTATTTACTTTAACTACGATTTCGGTAAAGGCAAGAACTGGCCTTTCCAATTGATACAGAATCTGAACGCGGATATGTTCTCCGGCTATATGCACGATGCCAAACCGCTGAACGGAGGTACGCATAACTCGGACTATAACATGCAGGATGGCTGGAACAGTGCCATGTGGACACATATGTATTCGTATATTTTTCCACAAATCTATCAGTCGGAGAATGCCACCCGTGATTCAGAACCTGCTTTATTCGGCATCACCAAAGTGCTGAAAGTAGAAGTTATGCATCGGGTGACGGACTATTACGGCCCTATTATTTATAAGAACTTTGCGAATGTCCGAAATCAATATCGCCCTGATACGCAGAAAGAAGTTTACTATGAGTTCTTTAATGAACTAGATTCGGCTGTTGTCTCTCTTGTCGGTTACATAGAAAAGAGGCCTGAATCCAACGGATTCTCCCGTTTTGATCTGTTGCTGGACGGTCAGTATTCTTCTTGGGTCAAGTTTGCCAATTCTTTGCGTCTGCGTCTGGCAATGCGTATTTCGGCAGTTGATCCGGATAAGGCATATACCGAGTTTCGGAAAGGATTGGAGAACGAATTTGGTGTTTTTGAAGCCGAAGATGAGCGGGTAGCGGTCTCGACACAATCCGGATTTACCAATCCGTTGGGAGAACTCAACCGTGTATGGAACGAAACTTATATGAGCGCTGCAATGGAATCTATTCTCACAGGCTATGATGATCCCCGGCTGAAAGTCTACTTTGAAGCCTGTACCGACAAGGCTTATGCAGGGGAGTATCGTGGAATCCGTCAGGGAACTTGTTTTGCACACAATCATTATGCAGGATTATCTAAATTGGCTGTCGATCAGAGTACGGATGCTCCTTTAATGAACTCTGCCGAAATCTGGTTTCTCCGTGCCGAAGCGGCTTTGCGTGGCTGGACTCCGGAAGATGAAGAAGAATGTTATCTGAATGGTATAAAAGCATCCTTGCACCAGCACGGGATTTATCAGATGGACGACTATCTGAACAGCGAACGAACAGCCGCTGACTTTACTGATACGTATGATGCTGAAAACAACATTCCTGCCCGTTGCCGGGTTTCTCCTAAATGGAATCCGGCAGATGATAAAGAAGTGAAACTGGAGAAGATCATTACACAGAAATGGATTGCCATGTTTCCGGAAGGCTGTGAGGCATGGGCTGAACAACGTCGTACGGGATATCCGCGTCTGTTTCCGGTACGCTTTAACCATAGCAGAAACGGGTGTATCGATACGGAGACAATGGTACGCCGTCTTAACTTCCCCGGTACTCTGCAGACAGAAGATAAAGAACAATACTCAGCTCTTGTTGAGGCCTTGAACGGGGCGGATCATGGAGGTACCCGACTTTGGTGGGATACAGGAAATAATCGTCTGGATTAAAATAGTAGTGTCAGAATGTGAATATATGTATAGGTTTAATTATTTTTGCACCTTTATTTAAACACATTCGTCATGAAAAAGATCATTTCTGCTCTTTTCCTGTGTATGCTGCTTTCTGCCGTACCGGAATTACAGGCACAAAACATTCAGTTACATTATGATTTCGGACGTTCCCTGTATGATAAAGATTTGAAAGGGCGTCCATTGTTAACCTCTACAGTGGAGAAGTTCCATCCCGATAACTGGGGAAGTACTTATTTCTTTATTGATATGGACTATACTTCCGAAGGTGTCGCTGCCGCATACTGGGAGATAGCCCGCGAACTGAAATTTTGGAAGGGTCCTTTCTCTGCCCATCTGGAATATAATGGCGGATTAGCAAAAGGATTCTCCTACAATAACGCTTATCTGGCAGGAGCCACCTATACCTATAATAACGCTTCTTTTTCAAGAGGCTTCACCTTGACAGCCATGTACAAGTATATTCAGAAACATCGCTCTCCGAATAACTTCCAGTTGACAGGAACCTGGTACATGAACTTCTGCAAGAACCTGCTCACCTTCTCCGGCTTTGCCGACTGGTGGCGAGAAGAAACGAACTATGGAAAAACAATCTTCCTGTCCGAACCTCAATTCTGGGTAAACCTGAACCGTATAAAAGGAGTAAATAAAAACTTTAACCTGAGTGTCGGCTCCGAAGTGGAACTGAGCAATAACTTCGGTGGTCGTGACGGCTTCTATGTGATTCCGACACTGGCTCTGAAGTGGACGTTAAACTAAACTTTAAGATACGAAATCCCGAAACGGATATACATAAATTATTGAATAAAATATCGAATGAAAACAGATTTGATCTACGGCGTAGAAGACCGCCCTCCATTTAAAGATGCCCTGTTTGCTGCCTTGCAACATCTGCTGGCCATCTTTGTAGCCATCATAACACCTCCTCTTATCATTGCAGGTGCGCTGAAACTGGATGTTGAAAAAACAAGCTTTCTGGTATCTATGTCCCTTTTTGCTTCGGGTGTATCCACGTTTATACAATGCCGTCGAATTGGTCCGATAGGGGCCAGGTTACTTTGTATTCAAGGCACCAGTTTCTCTTTTATCGGGCCCATTATAGCTACCGGATTGGTAGGCGGACTTCCCCTTATATTCGGTTCCTGTATAGCTGCCGCTCCCATCGAAATGGTTGTCAGCCGTACTTTCAAGTATCTTCGCAATATTATCACTCCGCTGGTGTCCGGTATTGTCGTGCTGCTCATCGGATTGAGTCTGATTAAAGTCGGTATTGTTTCTTGTGGCGGCGGATATAGTGCAATGGATGACGGGTCCTTCGGCTCGTGGGAAAATCTTTCTATTGCGGCACTCGTCTTGCTGAGCGTCTTATTCTTCAATCGCTGCAAAAACAAATACCTGCGCATGAGTTCCATTGTCTTCGGTCTCTGTCTGGGCTATGGATTGGCTTTCGCTTTGGGAGAAGTGAATATGAGTGCGCTCAATGTTGAGATGCTGATGAGTTTCAACATCCCTCAGCCCTTTAAATATGGTGTTGACTTTAATATCTCTTCGTTCATCGCCATCGGTCTGGTCTATCTGATTACCGCCATTGAAGCTACGGGGGATGTGACAGCCAATTCCATGATTTCCGGACTTCCGATTGAAGGGGATTCATATCTGAAACGTGTTTCCGGCGGTGTGATGGCAGATGGATTCAACTCTCTTCTGGCAGGCGTTTTCAACTCCTTTCCGAACTCCATCTTCGCACAGAATAACGGTATCATTCAATTGACCGGAGTTGCCAGTCGCTATGTAGGCTATTATATTGCCGCCATGCTTGTCCTCCTCGGATTATTCCCCATTGTAGGAGCCGTCTTTTCCCTGATGCCCGATCCGGTATTGGGTGGTGCTACCTTATTGATGTTCGGTACCGTAGCAGCCGCAGGTATCCGTATCGTCTCTTCGCAGGAAATAGGACGCAAAGAAACTCTGGTATTGGCAGTCAGCCTCTCTTTAGGTCTGGGTGTAGAACTGATGCCGGATGTTTTAAAACAAGCTCCAGAAGCGATTCGGAGTATATTCTCCTCAGGAATCACCACTGGAGGTTTGACTGCAATTATTGCTAATATAGTAATACGGGTGAAGAACTAGGTATTAGGTATTAATACCTAAATTACTCATTTTATCCGTGATACGGAAGGGGAAATCGGGGTATTCGTAAAGGCTGAAACGAGGTTCGGTTTCTCCTTTTGTATAGCTCCAGATGGATGCGTAGTCTTCCGGATCTTCCCCCATTTTGCCAAGTTGGCGCAGATAGGCAGCCAATGATTTGTTCTCTACGATATAGATCTGTCCCATCTGGTCAATAATAGGACTGTGATGACGGGTACTGTCATGCTCGAAACGCAGAATACGTTTTCCTTCTTCTGTCAATCCGACTAGCTGGAAAGTCATGCTCTTGCCGATGGCGGGTAAATTCAATACACTACGGTCTGTAGCAAGGAAAGGCAGATGATGTTTTCTCATAAAGCGCCTTATCTGTCTGGCAACATCCTCTTTTTCTTCCGCATCCACTTTGGTTTCCAGCAGCTTATACAACTCTTCCGCCTGTTCAGGATTCATCTGACCGTAAATCTTTTCCTCCTGTTGTTCCTGCATCGAACGGCTGTTCGGTGCAAACACTGCATAATTCTCATTGAATCCCTTCACAGAGAAAGTATAATAACATACCACTCCCAACGAATTAAGCACTTGGCGAAGCCGTGTCGTATGTCCCCTTCTCGAAGCAGCCACCGTATATACCAACTGATTCGTAATGATCCATCCGGCAGAAAGAATTTTCCGGATCGCCTCTTTGGCTTCAGGAGTCACCTCTAGCGGTGTCTGAAAATGCGTCTGAATGATAAACTGCTTCACACCAATAGCCGAAGCCTTCTCCTTAAACTCACGTAAAATATCGACCAGTTCATCATTGATACGCATCGGCAAATAAGCCAGCAAGCGAGAACCTAACCTTACCCGTTGCAGTTCCGCATACTTTTCTCCTTCCGGACGTTCGAGATTCGCCCTTTGTTTACGTACTGCCATGCGGTAGACAGCCTCCAATATATTCCGGAGCGTCTTATTCTGACTCATCAACGCATCTCCGCCAGTGATAAGAATATCCCTCAACTGCGTATCTTTCTCGAAATACGTCATCAACCGTCGCAGCTTACTGTCCCAAGCTTCCTTCGGACGTAACGTTTCAAATTCAAAGTTTAACCGCTCGCTCTGGAAATCATACATACGCTGGCAAGACGCACAAAGACCTCCGCAAGCCCGTCCCATCGTATCAGGAATAAGGATCGCCACTTCCGGATAACGCCGGTGAATATTATGTCCGTCAGGCAAAAGCCATCCTGCCGCGTTAGGTTTCCCTTCCTCTACAATATCCTCCTTCTCCCATGCACGAATATTGCCATACGTTTCCACCAACCGCGGTGAATAAAGAATATAACTCCGGATCGCATCATCATTGTACCCATATCCCGTAATATTCAGCAACGACAGATAATAAGGGGTAGCAAAGAACGGCATCCCCTTTTTGCGAGCCCTATTCAGCAAATACATCGTCTCCGACGAAAGCGAATTCCCCAAAAAACGATTCAGCTCTGCCGGACTCTTTACCGCCATCGACAAATGGAAACGGAAATCATTCCACCACTTGCTCACCAATTCATACTTCTCCTCATAACTCATCCCCTCCTCAAAATGGAACCGTACCGAAGGCTTCGACTTCCGGTTCTCTATCTTCTGAATCAGCAAATGCAACATCCGCTCCTTGTTCTCATCGCGTTCTTCACGCACCTCTTCATCCAGCCCCGTAGCCCACCGGTCATTCCGGCTCTTGATACGTTGCGGCGACGGCAAAGGAACAGTCTCCCCCTGCAAGCGTTTAAACAACTGGAACAATTCAATAAACAAATCCGTCGGCATCTCTATATTCTCCAACCTTTCCGTCAGAAACTGATATAGCAACCGAATCGTCTGTACTGACATATCCTGTCCCGTAGACAGTTCATGGACATCCTGTCCATCATAATGGAGTAAGAGTCGAATTTGCTCCCTCGCCTCCTTCGCCGTCTCGTTCACTACCTCACAAGCATCCAGATACATCAGCAACCCGGCCTTAAAATCCTCCACCGTAGGACTCTTTACAGCCATCTTCACCAACTCCGGCATCTCCTGATTATAGATTTGTTTCAACTGCGAAAAAGTAAGTACAAGCATTTTCTTTTGTTTCATAAGCATCCTATCTTTTTATCGACTAGCAAATTATTGACTAGTGTAGTAAATTATCGACTAATAAATTAACGACCAGCAGCCCCAACACCTCCAACGCCCCGCAGGTCCCCCCCCGGCCTCGTCTGCCCGGCGTCAAGCGAAGGTCTTATTCACGGCGTCAAGAAGGGCAGACTGTTTGAGCGTAGCGAGTTTCTGCCCTTTAGCCGGGAATGAGACCTTCGCTTGACGCCGGGCAGACGCAGCCTTGATTTTTTCTTTTTGGTACTTTTTCTTTTGCATCAAGGCAAAAGAGAAAAGTACATAAAGATAATAAAAAAAGCGAAGTCCCAAAAGCCCCGCTTTTCCAATCGTGTATTTCTTTACGATTTATTTTTTCTTTCTAACATTTCGAGCGACTTATTTTTTCGTCTCCGTGTCATCCTCTTTCCGTTTCGGTTCCTTCTTGGCCAGAAGAACGATATTATACACATAATCCGTCATCCATTGTTCCGAATATCCCAGACGTTCCTTGTATTGACGTACGGTAGCAGCTGTCTTGTGTACATCATCCGCCTTCCATACCTGCTTGGTGCAAACATCGTGAACCGTCTTCTGCGTCATCCCGTATAAAGCCTTCTTGAAGATAGACGGCATACGGAATTTCCATTGCATCAGGTTACCCATTAGCATCATCAAATCATTCGAGAAGCCCTGATACATAAACAGATAAGACTGAATATCATTTTGTGTGCGGCAGTTACGTTTGACAGAAGCATCTATCTCTTTGAAGAAACTCTCGTTCAATCCGTAGTCCTGCATCAACATTTTGCGTGAAGCCGATTTCTCTGCCAGTCCCAGTTTGCCGCCTTGCGTCGGTATTTTGAACAAACGTTTGAAGTTTGCTACATCCGGCAAGAAACGGATATTAGTGATACCTAAGTTGGTAGCGATGACTGACTGGAAATAAACCCTTGTCAGTGATATAAAATCTTCTACGTTGCCGACTTTTGTTTCATCGGATTTTTTTTTAAATAAACCAAATAAGCTCATTGTCCTATATCTAATTTTATGATTTACAAATTACAGATAGAGTCTGCGGAAAGATACTATCAAACAAGTCGTCCGCTAAATTGCCGCAAAGGTAGTAAAAACTGTTGGTTTTCACCAACATTCCAAGTCCTTTTCGATCTCCGGCATAGTCTCTTTCTTGAAAACGGGACTTTGGATGCCTGCTTTCTTTTGGGCGCGATAGTCGGAGAGCAGCCGTACTGCGTACTTCCCGAGAAAAAGAATGGCAATCAGGTTGCAGATAGCCATCAGCGCCATCGTGATATCTGCCAGGCTCCATACCATATCAAGAGTCGCAACAGAGCCAAAGAGTACCATGCCGCCTACCAATATCCGGTAGGAGTGCAGTACCCATTTCTTTTCGGTGATGAAGCGAATGTTTGCCTCTCCATAATAATAATTCCCCAGAATACTGCTGAATGCGAAGAAGAACAGTGCTACGGCAACAAATACCCCTCCGGATGCGCCGATCTCATTGGTCAGCGCCTGCTGAGTTAGTTGAACACCGTTGGCAGAACCGTCCAGCGGAGCACCGCTAAAAAGAATGATAAACGCCGTGCAAGTACAAATCAGTAGTGTATCGGTGAATACAGCCAGCGTTTGTATCAGCCCCTGCTTCACAGGATGAGTGACGTTTGCCGTTGCCGCCGCGTTCGGTGCCGATCCCATACCCGCCTCATTGCTGAAAAGTCCCCGCTTGATGCCTTGCATCAGTGCCATTCCGACTCCTCCTCCCAATGCCTGTTCCCAGCCGAAAGCGTGGCTTACGATCAGTGAGATGACTCCCGGCAACTGAGTAATATTGAGTAATACGATGACCAATGCCAGTCCTACGTATCCCAATGCCATAATCGGTACGATAATACTGCTTACCCGGGCAATGCGGCGAATTCCTCCGAAGATGATGAGAAGAGTCAGTGCGGTAAGTATCCCTCCTAACACCGTATGGTCGAAACCAAAAGCATGTTCGGCAGCGGCACAGATTGTATTGCTTTGTACCGAGTTAAAGGCAAAACCGAACGTAATACTGATAAGTACGGCGAAGAGCATCCCCATCCAAGGCTGTTTCAATCCCTTCTTCATATAATAGGCAGGGCCTCCGACGAAAGAATCCTTTCCGCGTATTTTATACAGCTGCGCCAGTGTAGATTCGATGAATGCGCTTGAAGCTCCCAGCAGGGCAATGACCCACATCCAGAAAACGGCTCCCGGTCCTCCGATAGCGATGGCGGTGGCAACCCCTGCCAAGTTTCCCGTACCTACGCGGCTGGCAATGGAGATGGCAAACGCTTGAAAAGAAGACACATGCTTTTCTCCGTGCTTTCCTTTTCCGGCAGATTCGCTGAGCAATACAATCATTTCGCGAATCATGCGGAACTGTACGAATCTTGTCCGCACGCTGAACCAGATTGCGCAGCCTAGCAACATGATAATCAGGATATAAGTCCAGAGAATATCGTTAATCTCGTTGATAAAGTTCATATTTGTATGGAAAAGAATATATTTAGGCACGGATTACACGGATTAACACGGTTTTAGTGCTATGATTACGTAAAACAACCGTGTTAATCCGTGTAATCCGTGCCTAATCCTCAATTTATAATTTAGTTCATTTCTAAAATGATAACTCTTGCATTATTCGCTTTTTATCCGAAAATAGAATTTATGATTTTCGAATACAGGCTCTACTATTTCATAACGAACAAATTTGGCGAGCAGATGTTCGGCTGCCCGTCGGGAAAGTCCGGTCTGGCGACAATAACGGTTGAGAGAAAGCAAAGTACCCTGTTCCAGCAGGTCGAGCAGGAGCTGTTCCCGTTCCGTGTATCGGATCAGTTCTCCCCGTGGACTGTCACTTTGCTGCCATACACGCAGATGAATAGGCGTCGCCAGGATATTCTCGTCCTTGATGCGGAGATAGGCGAGAGGTTTCCCGTTTTCATCTTTTGCATACACAGGCTTGTGCGGGCTTTCTTCGATGGTGGCCACCAGTACCTGCTTGCCTTCCACGATAAATGTCTGTAAAGTATATTCAACTTCCGGAATACAATAAAGTTGTGCAGCGGCTTCTATCATATATTTTTCTTCTTCAGATCGTACTCCGGCTATCCGTCCGTTGTCTTTAACGCCTATCAATAACCGCCCTCCGTCGGTATTGGCAAATGCCGAGAGGCTTTTTGCGATTTTCCGTGCGTCTGAAATTTCAAATTTGAAGTCCTGTTGCTGATGCTCTCCTTCAGCTATCAAACTATGTATATAATCCGTATCTGTAAGCGTTTTCATGGCTACAAAGGTAGGGAAAAATGGCGAAAAGCCCTTTTTTTAGTTTATTTTCGCAGATAAATTCAAAAAAAATATCGTTTTTATGCGTTTATTTCGGGAAACAGTGTATTTTTGCGGCACATTATTAACGAAAAAAATAAAAGGATTATGAAAGAATTGGTAGAAAAGGTAGCAGCTCTTTATGCTGACTTCTCAAAAGATGCTAACGCACAGATCGAAAACGGTAACAAAGCAGCAGGAACTCGCGCTCGTAAAGCTTCTTTGGAAATCGAAAAAGCAATGAAAGAATTCCGTAAAGCATCTTTGGAAGCTTCTAAGAAATAAGATTTGGAAGTCTACTAAGATATCAGAAAAAAGAAAATTCCCCTTATCTCACAACCGGACAGGCGAGAGATAAGGGGAATTCTTTTATTTACTCCCGGTTCCACTCCTTACTTGCCTCAAAGCAAGGACACGCCTTGATCCATTCTTCCGGCTCTATCTCACCGTTCCCGTTGAGATCGGGACTGAGATCACGATGCCCGCAAATGCGGCAACCGGGAAAATCTTTCAGCAATGTGAGGATAAGCACCCGTAGCGAATGTTTCTGCCACGAAGTACGCGTATCTTTGGGCACTCCCCGACAGTCCAACCCACCTTCATAGCAGATCCCTATACTCTCCTTGTTGAAACCTCGTGCGTGAGCACCGATACGTCCGATAGGGCGGGTAGATTTGATATCACCGTTTCTGCGGATATAAAAATGATACCCCGTTCCGTTGAATCCGCGACGGCGGTGACACGTCTCCAAGTCATGCTCGGTGAAGCTCTTGTCCTCCCGGGTGGCGGAGCAGTGGACGACAATTAGATTGATTGTCCTCATGCGTCCGTACTGTTTTTGCGTTGGATACACTCCTTGTTGACGCACTGCAATGCCATCGCTTCCGACAACCTGCCTTTCAAGGAAAATATCTCCGCATGCATCTCCTTCACCCGGTCGCTCAGGTCGAAGTAATCTTTCAATACCTTTTCGAGCTGTGCCATCAGGAAGCCGTATTGTTCCTTCACAAGTTCGCTGAACTCTTTCACTTCCTGCGCCATTTGCTGGCGTTTCTTGCGACCTCCGAAGAAAGGGAGAATCGTCATAATAATATCAAGTATTTTGTCTAACATATATTTATTGAATCATTGGTGAATAAAGAAAATAGAATCGGGTAGAGTAATCAATCATATTAGTGAAAAAAACATGGCGGGGCTGAAATCTCCCCGTCATGTGTAGTTTACAGTCTTAAACTGTCGGGTCCGGTGCCTCGTCTCCATCATCCCCTCCGGGAGTGTTGCCGCCCGAACCGCCGTTTCCACCATTGCCGCCGTTTCCGCCTCCGTCTTCGTCACTCTTACCACCCAGCACGAAATCCACATTATTCTCGCTTCGGGTACTGGTGTGACTTGCGTTCATCAGCTTCAGCGCCTTGTCCGCAACGAACCGCACATTGACACGGCGAATGCTGCGTACCGTACACTCCTTCATCAGCTCCGTACCGTCACTGGTCAGCGTGATGTGGAACGTACCCAGTCCGTCAATTTTCACTTTGTCGCCTTGTGTGAGCGATGCCCGCAGTTGTTCCACAAAAGCCTCGATGGTATGCTTCACATCTCCGGCGGTCAGTGCCGACTTGCTTTCGATAGCGGTAGCCATCGTGTCGATGTCCATCACCCTCACATTGCCCGACTTCTGACGGATGTAATACAACATGGGAGCATTTTCCTGATTTACATACTTTCTGCGTTGATAGCGTTCTACTAATACATTCATAATTTCTAAAAAGTTAAGGTTTGGTTAATACTTATGTGATGCTTTTTTCTAACAATACAAAGATACGAAATCTGAGAGGCGAAGTCAAGTAAATAGCACTTTATTTTCCCCTAATATATAAAATAAAATAGAAAAGAAAAGAGCCGGTATTTATACTATAAAATGTAATAATATATATAACTTGATATCTCCCTATCTGGCATGTTTCATCATATATTCCAATGGCGGAATGTAATCATATATTTTTGTCATAGACTGGTTGTGCCCGAAGTAGACGTTTCCTGTCTCCCCGTTGCGTTGTTTGGCTACGATGACCACTCCCAATCCTTCTGTCGGATACCCGCTTTCCTTGTCGATGGTGATGCGCTGCTGTGCCGGACGGTAGAGCAGCATTACGACATCCGCATCTTGCTCGATAGCCCCGCTCTCACGTAAGTGTGCCAGCTCCGGACGGCCTCCGGGACGGTTCTCCGACTCACGGTTCAACTGGCTCAGCAGTACGACCGGAATATGCAGCTCTTTGGCAAGCGACTTCGCTTTTCGGGTAGCTTGCGCTACTTCCTGTTCACGATTCCGGTTGAGCTGCTTGGTAGTCATGTCGCAAAGTTGCAGGTAGTCGATGATGACCATGTCACATTGTTTGCGGCTTTTCAGCAGTCGTGCGCTGGAGCGGACGTGCTCCATGCTGACAGAGGAGTTGTCGTCCACGTAAATGGGCAGTTGCGACAACTCGCCGGAGGTGGTATGTGCTTCCGCTACTTCCTGCGGATTGGCAAGCCCGTTTCGCCACCGGTATGGATTGATGTTGCTGGCAGCGAGTAACCACCGGTCGGCAAGGCGTTCCCCTTCCATTTCGAGGCTGTACACGGCTACCGCTTTTCCTGCTGATGCTGCACTGCGTGCCAGATGGAGGGCGAAGGCCGTCTTTCCTACCGAGGGACGGGCGGCGATAACCACCATCTCTCCGTCTTGCAGACCGCCTGTTTTCTTGTCCAGTTCGTTCAAACCGGTGGGAATGCCGGTGACGCCGTTCACGCTTTTGGCGATGCGGTCTTCGGCTTCTTTGAGGGCGTCGGCCATCAGTGTTTCCATATCCCGCATGTGGTCTTGGTGGCCGGATTCGCCTTCGAGCCGGTCGAGGAGGTTGTGGGCGTCTATCAGTGTGTCGCCGATGTCCATTGTTTCGTCCATGGCGCAGGCGAGGAGCTTGTTGAAGCCGAGAACGGCTTCGCGTGCCAGGTATTTCTGATGGACGATCTGCGCATGGTATTCGATGTGGGCGGAAGAGGCGACTTTGCTGCTCAGCTGTGCGATGGCGAATGCGCCGCCTGCTTCTTCCAGGTTGCCCCGGTGGACGAGTTCTTCCTTGACGGTGAGTATGTCGATCTTTTTGCCGGCCTGATACATGGCTGTCAGACAGGCGAAGATCAGTTGGTGACGGTTGTCGTAGAACATTTCGGGACGTAGCTTGTCGGCGACGAGTGGCAGGGCTTCCTGCTCTATCAGGCAGGCGCCTATGATGGCTTCTTCGAGTTCGGTGGCTTGTTGGTTCATGATGTTTGAGGTGTCGGGGTTAGTCGATGTATTCGTTCAGGAAAGCCTTGTCTTTCAAGTAAGTGGAGGCGTGGGCGATGAAGCGGGTGTCGTTGGTGTGGTAGTAGACGTCTTCGATACGGTCGATGGCAAGTTGCCATTCTTCTTTCGTGAGCTTCTCCCATTCGTGGCGGGCACGGGCGACGTTGACTTTGGGCTTCTGCATGATCTGATGGTAGTTGTCCCAAAAGGTGTGGAAAGCTTTGGATGATTCTTCCTCTTTCTGAGAGGAGTCGGCAGGCTGTGCACTTCCAGTCCATAGGTCGTAGTTGATGATGCGGATATGGAAAGTCTTCTCCGGGTGGGGGAGGATCTCGATGATGCCTTCGCGTTCCAGCCTTTTGAAGAAACGGGCGGTCTTATACCGGGTCCATCCAAATAAAATACTCCAATGCAGGTTGCTGATAAGTGATTCGCCACGTTGGCAAAAGATCGTCAGTCCGTGAATGTTGTAGGTTGTTTCCGAATAGTTGGCGTGCGAGAGGACTTGGAAGAAAGCTCCCATATTTTCCAGCTGTCCGCTTCCTGTCTGTTGTTTTAGTAGTGTTCTGGGAATTTTGAAATAGCCTTGTTGAAAGGATGTCTCGGTAATTTGTTTCATTGAATCGTTATTAAATTAATATTATTGGTTGTGGACAAATGATCTTTAAATCCGGCCCGAAGGTACGAAATTGAGAATCTTTTGTCAAGTTCGTATGGACGGTTTTGGCGAATATGGACGGTGCTGGCGTATTTGGACGGAACGAGTTGAAAATAATGTTGGAATGTAATGAGAATAGCATTCGGTTTATGTCGAAAACAGGGGAGAGTGACAGGAAGGAAGACTTGAATGGTATGGGGAAAAGCCAAAAAGAGGAGATGGAGTGTAAACTTGTATTTGAGGGCAGGAGGGTTGCGGTGAAAGTCGCCGGGAAAAATAGAGGTTCTATTGGCTAAGAATAGAACCTCTATTGAGTAGAAATGGAGGTTCTGTTTGATGAAATTAGAGCCTCTATTTTGAGGATTTGCAGAAAAATAAGCCGCCCATACAACCGCCCGTTTTTGAGTGGATGCAACTGATTGAAGTCTAGTCTGTTATGAGCATTAAAAAAAGAGACCCGCCCATACACCCGCCCATATATTATTAATAAAT
>ERZ1106935.1256-NODE-1256-length-23065-cov-4.391047_pt1 | contig 23065 bp, 10 predicted proteins | sample MGYA00403666_ERZ1106935 | MGnify/ENA primary metagenome ERZ1106935 (study PRJEB35170, sample SAMEA104062452) | human gut metagenome | biome: human gut; feature: human-associated habitat; material: faeces | place: Denmark | collected 2012-11-20 ... | reverse complement strand
CACAGGAAGTGTTTGAAAAGTTAAAGCAACGGACAGACCAGTATGCTGACCGAGGCCCGGAATGGCTTACTTCCCGTTTACAAATGTATTGGAAAACTCATGCAACGGAAGTATATATTAAAGGAGAATATTATGATCATGCAGGAGGAGAAAAGGCTCCGGTTCCTACAGTGATGTATACAGGTGCGCGTAGTCATGGAACAAACTATGTCCGTCCCAAGTTGGACGAGCTGAAGCCTTATCAGGAAGATGTTCGTGGTATGTATTTGGTTAATGGAATGTTGGAAGGTAAACCATATGAGTGGGTGAATATTAGTAAAACCGGAAATATTATACAAAGCATTAATGTAGAAATCTTAGGTATAGCTCGTGATGCTGCTTTTTTGTGGTGGATAACCGAAGAAAAGAAGTATGCTGAACTAGCAACTTCAGTTTTTGACACTTACATGACCGGAATTTATTATCGCAATGTTCCCGAAGATTTGAATCATGGTCATCAGCAAACATTGGTTGGTATGAGCAGTTTTGAAGTGATACATGAAGGAGCATTGGATGCATTAGTACCTTTGTATGATTTTCTGTATGATTATTTGAAGGTTAATAAGCCGGATAAAATGGATATTTATGCTGCTGCCTTCAAAAAGTGGGCGGATAATATCATAGACAATGGAGTTCCCCATAATAATTGGAATTTAATTCAGGCACGTTTTATCATGAATATCGGATTGATTTTAGAAGATGACAATCAATATACCGATCGCAAGGGACGGGAATATTATATAGACTATGTATTGAATCAATCTTCTATCCGACAATGGTCACTTTCGGAATTGGCTGATTATGGTTTTGACAAGAATACAGGTATTTGGGCGGAATGTCCCGGCTATAGCTGTGGTGTGGTGGCTGATTATGCAGACTTTGTCAATTTGTTTGATCGTAATTTGAATATGGATTTGACCAAACACATTCCTGTCATACCAAAGGCGATAGCTGCAACTCCACAATATTTGTTTCCTAATAGAATGATTGTTGGCTTTGGAGATACGCATCCCGGCAAGTTACGTACTGATTTTTTTGAGCGTATGATCAGTAATGCACAAAAATATGGTAAGAAAGAACAAGAAAAGCAATTTACATCCATGCTAAAGTTGTTTAATCCTTCTTTTGCCAGATCGTCTGCTGATAAAAAAAATGTACGTGTGGCTGTTACTTCCTTTTTCGGTGATAAACCTTTGATAATTGATGATAAAATTTCCGTTGGGAAAATAGATGATTATGTAACTCCTACATTCTATGCTCCCAATGTCAGTTGGTTTGTTCAGCGCAATGGTATGCATCCTCGCCATAGTCTGATGATATCATTGAATGCCAGTAAGGGCAATCACATGCATGCCAACGGTATCAGTATGGAACTTTATGGTAAAGGTCTGCCTTTGGGGCCCGATGCCGGAATCGGACTGACCCTTTATTCCGGTCAGGATTATTTGGAATATTATAGTCAGTTTCCTGCCCATAACACCGTTTGTGTAGATGGAATATCAGCCTATCCGGTTATGAAAAGCAACCATGCATTTAAGTTATTAAACTGCTATCCTCAAGCGGGAAAGAAAGTGGCATATCAGCCTGTCAGCTATAGCGATATGCTTTTTCGCGAACCAGAGTCACAGGCAGATCAAAACCGCCTGATGAGTATTGTGACTACAAGTGAAACCACAGGGTATTATGTAGATATCTTTCGTAGCAAGAAAATAGAAGGAGGTGATAGAATGCATGATTATTTCTATCATAACATGGGACAAGTCATGAATTTAACGGCTGTTGATGGGACGGATTTGAACTTGCAACCAACAGAAGAATTGGCTTTTGCTGGAGCAAATCTTTATACCTACTCTTATTTGTTTGATAAAAAGAGTGCTTTGACGGATAAGGATATTCGTACAGTTTTTACCATACGAATGTCTGATAAGGATGATATCAGTATGAATATGTGGATGAAAGGGGAGAAGGAGCGTAAAGTCTTTACAGCCTTGAGCCCTATGACGGAGGGATTGAGTCGTACACCAGATATGCCTTATCATATAAAGGAACAACCTACCCTTACATTTGTAGCCCGTCAAGAAGGAGAGGCGTGGAATCGTCCGTTTGTAGCTGTCTATGAACCTTCATCCGTGAAAGAGCCCGGTAATATTGTTTCCGTTACTTTTCCTGAAGTTCAGAGTGAAGAGAAAGGAAGTCATATAGGTATTTGTATCAACCAGAAAGATGGACGTGTGGACCATATTCTGTCTTCGGACAATCGGTCGGATATATGTCGATTAGGACAGATGAGTGCATCGGCTTCTTATGCATTATGGGGCGAAAAAGAAGGAAAAGATTGTATGGCTTTCTTGGGTGGAGGTACTTTTTTACAAACACCTCAGATTATGATAAAATCTGTTATACCGGTCAATGTATTGTTGGAATCAAAACAGGGTAAATGGTGTTATACAGCATCAAATAATTGTACAATAATTATAAAGGGAAAAGAGTTTCAAGTCGAAGCTTCTTCTGATTTAAGTGAGATTAAATAACAGAATAAATATAGATACTGGTTAAAATTCGGCTACTTTGAGACTTTTTCAAAGTAGCCGAAATCTTTTTCGTGTTTATTAGTAGAAGTTTTAGTGCTTTTTGTTATATTTGCTTCACTTAGGTGTATTAATTTGATAACAAGCGCAATATAATGAAAAACATATTAAAATATATTTTGACGTTCTTCTTTCTATTTGCTTGCATCGCTGTTTATCCACGTTCTTATTCCTTTCGTGGTTTGTCTTTGACTGAAGGACTGTCTGATCTGGTAGTGAATGCTATCTATAAAGATTCTCTTGGTTATGTATGGATTGGTACAGGTAATTCGCTCGAACGTTTTGATGGAATTCATATTAAGCATTATCTTATTGTCGGTGATGATGAAAAATTAAAACGTGTGAATGTTATTACAGAAATGCCAGATAACCAGATTTGGATGGGAAATGGTATGGGATTATGGCGTTTGAATGAAGAAAAAAATGACTTGGAACCTATTGCACGTGAAACAATAAATCATGGAGTGCATTCATTGTTGCATGATGGGAAAGGGACTCTTTATATTGGTACTGAAGCGGGATTGTTTATTTATAGAAAAGGAAATATAAAAAAGATTTTGATTGATCCTAATGTATTATCTTCGGCAAACTCCATTGCCGGATTGAATTTGGGAGAGGATGGAGTACTTTGGTTGGCTACAGGTAATGGCCTTTATTCATTGCAGCTTTCGAATGAAAAAATAAATTCATATCATAATGTTGTGAATGATAAACATGTTTGTTCCTTTAATAATATAGCCCGTGTGGGTAGTAAACTTTATATGGGGACTATGGGACAAGGTATAATCAGTTTTGATATACATTCTAAAACTTTTGAACGCTTTGTTGATGTGGGATGCAATGTGATATCTTCCTTATCCAGCGATGGGCGGAGTTTGTTGTATGTCGGTACGGATGGTAATGGTGTGCATTTTGTATCTACGGATAAGAAGAAAATAATCCGTTCCATGCGACATGAAACAGGTAAAGATGATACATTACGTTCTAATTCAGTGTATTCGGTACTGGTAGATAGAGATGGTTTGATTTGGGTAGGATTTTATCAGCAGGGGCTTGACTATACTTTGTATCAGAGTGGCTTGTTCTCTACATATACTTATTCTCCTTTTTTTAATTCGAAAGATATGTCAGTACGTGCTCTTGTCATCAGAGAACGTGAGAAACTGATAGGTTCACGCGACGGACTTTTTTATATTGATGAAAAAAATCATCGTTTTAAAAGTTTCAAGATTCCACAATTACGTTCCAATATGATTTTTTGTTGTTTGTTTTATCAGGGTGAATATTATATTGGAACCTACGGAGGAGGAATGTATATTCTCAATCCGCAAACTTTGATGATAAGAGATTTTGAATCTGATGGAAAAATGCCTTTCAGTAAAGGTCATATATTTTGCATTAAACAAGACTATGATAACAACCTGTGGATTGGTACTTCAATGGGAATTTTTTGCTATAAGGACGGTAAGAGGATTGCGCATTATACTAGTGCCAATTCTAAACTTCCGGATGGAAATGTTTATGAAATCTATTTTGATTCTACGCAAAAAGGATGGGTCTGTACGGAGAATGGGATGTGCATATGGGATCCTTCTACGAAGACATTAAAAACAGATGTCTTTCCTGAAGGGTTTATAGATAAAGAGAAGATCAGAGTGGTGTATGAGGATTCTAACCATGATCTTTATTTCTTTCCGGATAAGGGGGCTTTATTTATTTCTGATTTGTCTATGACAACTTTCAGACGTTTACCTCCTGGTACTCCTTTAGAGGGAAATGATGGAATGTTTGTGATAGAGGATAATGAGAAATGGTTGTGGTTTGGTACGAATAATGGTTTGATCCGTTATGATAAAAAGGATAATTTTATTCCTTACAATTTTGTAGATGGTATCCCCAGTCCTATTTTTACCCTTTGTCCTCCTGTACATGATAGTAAGGGAGGAATATGGTTTGGAAATTCCAAAGGCTTGTTATATTGGGATGCTGTACGTATGAATAAAAAGAAATTGAATAATTATTTTATTTCAATAACCGATGTGTATGTGAATGGTAAATCAACACTTCAGCCTGTCTTCAAAAAAAGTAATCAGACCGAAATTTTGTTGGAACCGTCACAGAAAAATGTGACTTTCTGTTTTTCCGATTTCAGTTATACATCTCCTGCTTTCATGGCATATGAATATCAGTTGGTTGGTGAGGATACCAACTGGGTGGCTGTAACGGGACGTTCGGATGCAACTTATTATGATTTACCGTCCGGTACTTATACATTTAAAGTCAGACGGATGGGAGATCCTGATTCAGAAATGCAGATGACGGTTAAGATCGCTTCTTCTATCAGTATATGGGGTATATTATTTATTGTAATAACAGTAGTGACTGGGAAGTATTGTTTTTGGGGTCAAAGGAAAAAGAGAATGGAAAGAAAAAGAAAAGAACAAGTGCCTGATTCTGTTAAAGTCACAGAAAAAAAAGTGCAACCAGTTGAAGGATCTCACATTGTGGTGGAAGAGAAATACAAAACAAATAAGGTAAGTATAGAAGAGTGCAAACGATTGGTAGAGAAATTGGAAATTATCATGCATAAGGAAAAGCCTTATACCAATCCTAATTTGAAAATTGCTGATTTAGCCGTTTCCATAGGTACATCATCTCATACTTTGTCTTATTTGTTTAATCAATATTTAAACCGTAATTATTATGATTATATCAATGATTACCGTATAGCTGAATTCAAGCGCTTGGTGGAGAAAGATGAATATGCTAAGTACACTTTGAGTGCTTTGGCGGAGTTGTGCGGATTTAGTTCACGGGCTTCCTTCTTCCGATATTTCAAAAAAGCGACTAATATCACTCCCAATGAGTATATCCGAAGTATTGGGAAAAACAATGAATAACCTTGCTTTTTCTTGTTGAAAGTATCAAATTATTATGTGATACTGATAGCTATAAGTTCTTAATCTGTTATAAAATAATGGATTAAGAGCTTTTTTGTCTAGAGTAATGATGTGAGATTGATTAGAACTGAGAAAATACTTTTTTTGTTTTCTCATCTTCTATATTTGCATCTGTAAATGTAACCCAAAAAGCTGAGAACATGAAAAACATAACCATGAAATCTACTCAATTAATAGAAGATTCTTATACGAATTATTATCATTCAATCTATCTGTATATCTATTATAGGATAGGAAATAAAGAAGAAGCAGAAGATTTGGCACAAGATGTATATGTGCGGCTGATGGATTACAACCGGATACTATGCTTGGAAACTATTAAGTATTTTATTTTTACCATTGCCCGTAATTTAGTGAATGACTATTTACGTCGCTATTATAAAAGACAAGAAGTAACTTCTTATATATATGAACATACGGTGGCTTATACGAATGAGACTGAAGCCCGTGTGGTGGCAGATGATTTGGAAGCGTGTGAAAAACATAGATTGTCTTTACTTCCTCCACAACGTCGTATTATTTATACAATGAGTCGTTTTGAAAGTAAATCGATTTCAGATATTTCAGAGGAACTAAATTTGTCGCATCGTACTGTTGAGAACCATTTAAGGATAGGACGACATGAGATGCGTGAGTTTATCAAACAATGTATATAATAAAATAAAGACTATAAAATTGTTAATTTTAAATTTTAAGTTTATGAAGAATGATTTTTTAAAATTTCATCAAAAAGAATCTTATTCTCTATGATGATGGCTTCTGCATTGTTGGCAGGTAGTCCGCAGGCTATATTTGCTGGGGTGAATGAAATACAGGCTGTTATGCAGACTGGAACAGTGAAAGGTCAGGTAGTGGATGTTCAAGGTGAGCCTATAATTGGTGCCAGTGTTTTGGTGAAAGGTACTACGAATGGAACTATTACGGATTTTGATGGTAATTTTACATTAGGAAATGCTACCAGAGGAACATTGGTGGTTTCTTATATTGGTTATAAAGCCCAGGAGGTTATAATAAAAGGAAGGAATTTGGTAAAAGTTGTACTTCAGGAAGATTCTGAAATTTTGGATGAGGTAGTAGTTGTAGGTTATGGTACTCAGAAAAAGGCTACATTGACCGGTGCTGTTTCTGTGATTGATGCAGATGAGACTTTGAAAGGGCGTGCTACTACAAATGTTGCTACTTCTTTGCAGGGGACTATTCCGGGATTGACTATTACTCGTACTACTTCCCGTCCTACAGAAGATCCTACTCTTTCATTACGTGGAGGCATCTCTACTAATGATAATAAGCCTTTGATTTTGATTGATGGTTCTGAAGCATATACGTGGGAATTGAACACGATTAATCCTAATGACATAGAAAATATTTCTGTTTTAAAAGATGCTTCTGCATCTATTTATGGTGCGCGTGCGGCAGGTGGTGTTATTTTAATTACGACTAAGCGTGGCAAGGCGGAGAGATTGACTGTAACTTATAATGGAGCTGTTACGGCTAATTTTCAGGGAAAGAGATATCCGGCAGCTACAGGTTCTGAATGGGCAAAGATGATGTTAAGTGCAGCTCATGAAGATATTAATGGATCAGTGTGGTCCATTATGGATTTTACAGAAGATGAGTTTAAAAGAGTTGCTAATAATGAGGCTTTTGATTGGACTACAAAGAGTGGAATTAAATATCGAATTGATCCATTGAATGCCTACCAACCTGATTATGTATACGGTACGACATGGAGTCATAATCATAATTTGAGTATTTCTGGTGGCTCAGAGAAGATACAGACTAAAACGTCTATAGGTTTTGCAGATGATCGTTCTATTATTAAAGTGACTTATGATGGTCAGAAAAAATATAATTTTCGTAATAATACAGACTTTAAATTAGGGGATTATGTGAAGTTAGCAACTAATATTGCTTACGACAACCGTTATAAGAATGTTCCTTCTAAAGGGATTGGCTTTGGTTTACAAGATTTTTATGTATTTCCTCTTTATACAGAGGATGGTACGAAATATTATGATAACTTTGGAGGAAATAATGTACTTGCCCATTTGACAGAAGCGGGACGCACAAAAAATAAGTTTGATTCATTTCGTTTGGGGGGGAAAATAGATATAGATTTGAGTTTTTTGCATTCATCATTAAAAGGCTTGTCTATAAGTGCGAAGGCTAATGTTCGTCAAGATCATACAAACTGGAGAACTATCAATAAAACTATACAAATGTATGATTATTATACAGGTGAGGTTACCAATAATGCACAGACAAGTTCCCAGTCTAAAACTCCTCAAATGTATGAAAATAATAGTAGTAATTTATATCAAGATTATGAGTTTTTCTTGAACTATGATCGTACTTTAGATAGGCACCATATTGCAGTGATGCTTGGTAATACAAATGAATTACGTGAAAATCGCTCCTTGACTGTACACAGGACAGCAAGTTCAAATCAAGAATTGGAAGACTTGAGTGTGTATGATGCATCTAGTACGGAATTGGTAAGTAATGATGATTGGGGTAAAACAGAACAATATAGGTGGGCTTTCGTCTCTTTCTTGGGAAGAGTGAACTATGATTATGCGGGCAAATACATGATTGAAGGAACTTGGCGTCGTGATGGTTCTTCGAAATTGGTAAAAGAGCAACGATGGCAAAACTTTTTTGGAGTTTCAGGAGGATGGAGAATTTCAGAAGAAAATTTTATAAAAAACAATATAACTTGGTTGGATAATTTGAAGGTACGTGGATCTTGGGGAGAAGCTGGTAATTTGAGTTCTATTGGTAACTATGAAAGTTTTGCAACGATAGGAACAGGTACTACAATTTTTGGTACCACTCCTGGATTAGCCAATACTGCATGGATTGGTGGAATCATTGATACTTCACGTACTTGGGAGCGTGTAGAAACTACTAATATAGGTTTGGATTTTGGAGTGTTGGGTAATAGATTGAGTGGTAGCTTTGAATACTATTGGCGTAAAAATAAGGGAATGTTGATGTCCATCACTTATCCTAAAGTATTGGGGGCATCAGCGCCTGCCACAAATTCTGGAACTTACAAAGCTGAGGGATGGGAACTTGCTTTAAATTGGCAAGATCGAATCAATGAAGATTGGAGTTACAATATAGGTTTTATATTGGCTGATGCTAAAACGGAAATTGCCTCTTATGAAGGAGCTATTTCTAAAAAAGCAGGAGTTAATAAGATTGTAGAGGGATATCCGATGAATTCTTTGTGGGTATATAAGACTGATGGATTGTTCCAGAACCAATCAGAAGTAGATGCATATTATAGTCAGATGACTGGCAATGTTTCTGGTTCTAAACTGACTTCTGTAAAACAAGGTACTGATAATGCATTAACTCCGGGCAGCGTGCGTCGCGTGGATTTAAATGGAGATAAAGATATTACTATTGATGACTTATATTACTTTGGTGATATGGCTCCCCATTATACATTTGGTATAAATTTGGGATTGACTTACAAAGGGATTGATTTTAGTGCATTTTTCCAGGGGGTTGGACAGCAATATAATATTCGCAGTGGCCAAATGGGATGTGCTTTCTGGTCAGGATGGACAAATACAAATGGTTACTTCTTAGGTAATACTTGGACTTCAGATGATAATCCTTATTATCCTGGTAATCAAGGGGATGATGTGTTTCCCGTAATGTCTCGTAATGGTAACCGTAATACATGGAACTATAAGGATTATAATGATTTAAATGTGATGAATAATTGGTATGTGCGTTGTAAATCTATTCAGTTGGGATATACATTACCGAAGAGTTGGATTTCTAAAGCAGGTATACAAAACTTACGTGTATGGTTAGCAGGAGAAAACTTGTTTGATATTTCCAATGTGAAAGATGGGTTTGACCCTGAAGCAAATTATGAAATGGGTACATATAGTGGTTTAGAAGTCTTCTCGAGTTCCGTTTCTTTTGGTTTGGATATAACTTTCTAATAACTTAATAAAAATGAATATGATGAAAACGAATAAATATATAATAGTTTTGATTTCTACTGCACTATTTTCTTTGACTGGATGCACAGACTGGTTAGAGCAGGAACCAATGTCACAAGTAACTACAGCTGTATATTTTAAAAATGCTGAACAGTTTCAGAATGCTGCTAATAAATTGGCGGATGAATGTTATGGATTTGGACGTAATTTCACGAGTAACGAAAGTTTTAGTATTTTCTTTGATTATGGAACAGATTTAATTGGTCGGAGTTCAGATGAAATTTCAGGTTTAAATGGTGCACCTACTTCTGAATCTTATTATGAGAAATCTTACAAGGCTCTTCGAAATATCAATAATTTATTGGATCAAAGCAAAAATTATACAGGGACAGAAAATATTGACCAACCTGTAGGGCAAGCTTTATTTTATCGTGCATTTTGGCATTTCTTTTTGTTGAAACGTTATGGAGGCATAACTTTAGCTACTTATGCACCTGAGACTAATAGTGATATGATTCTGGCACCACGTAACTCACGTTATGAAGTTGTACAACAGATTCTTGATGATTTAGATGAAGCTATAAGTCGTTTAAAAAATACCACCAAGTCTTCTACAGGAAATAATGGACAGGTAACAATTGAGGCTGCCAATGCATTAAAAGCTCGTGTTTGTCTGTTTGAAGGAACTTGGGAAAAATATAATGGTAGAGGTAACGCTGATGAGACTAACGGTGATGGTATCCAATCGGGAGCTGGTACGGTAATTCCTGATAATTATCCATCAATAGAATCATTGTTGACCATGGCTAAGGAGTGTTCAGGTAAATTTGTAGAAGGTGGGGAGTATGGAAATGAGTATGCTGTATGGATGCCTGATGAAGAACTGTCTGGTTATGAAAATCAAGCTGCCTATTATTATTTTATTTTGGAGGATGCTGCATCTAATCCTTACGGACTTGACAAATCATCCAATGATGAAGCTATTTTTCGTTTAATTTTTGATTATGATAAAAATAAAAAGTCTGGACAGAATCTTTCTCATACGGCACCAGTAAGTGGGACTCGTAAGTTAATGGATATGTTTTTGTGCAAAGATGGTCTTCCTGTACATAAATCTAAATTATTTAATGGATATAAAGGTTTGAATACGGAGTTTGAAAATCGTGATAGCCGTATGACTGCATTATTTAAACGAGTAGATTATTGTTATTGGGGATATGCAGGTTCTGGTAAAGGTAATCCGTCTGATTATACAACTACTCCTGATTTAGGCAATGGCGGTATTGGTTATATTCCTAAATTATCAGCTTATAGTGCTAATGATATTGCTTATGAAGGACGTAAATTTGTATTTGAAAGAAATCGGAAAACGGAAGAAGAAGCCTTTGATTATAACCATATTCGTTTACCGGAAATGTTGTTGACTTATGCAGAAGCAGTTTATGAACTGAATGGAAATATAGACAACTCAATTTTAGACAAGACTATCAATGTAATCCGTAAGCGTGCCCATATTGCTGATTTAACAAATGAGTTAGTAAATAATTACGGATTAGATATGTTGGAGGAAATTCGTCGTGAACGTGCTATAGAATTGATTGGTGAAGGTTTTCGTTTTTCTGATCTATGCCGTTGGGGAATTGCCGAACAGGAAATTAATCGCCCTAGATGTTCTTACTATATTTCTGTAAACGGACAACCTAATGAATTGGGACAATCAACCTATTATGATCCGAGTCAATTTACGACTTATATAACTGATGAGGAAGAAGCACAGTCTGTTTATACAGAAGGATTACCTACTTTAAAAGCTGGAGCTCTAATTATGGAGAAGGTAAATAACAGGGTATTTTCGAGGAAAAATTATTTGCAGGCAATACCATTGGACGAAATTGCTTTGAATAGTAATTTGAAGCAGAATCCGAATTGGTAATCATAAGTGCGATAATAGGAAAGAGGAGGTATAGAAATGAAGAGGCTCAAAATAGAAAAATAGGATAGACTTACTTATACTCTATATTACAACATAAAAATCTCCTGCTTTTAGCCATCTAATTAAAATAAACGAAGGCTAAAGCAGGAGACTTTTTACTTTTAAGTTTCAATCTATAAGATTTTTACTTTAGCAATTCTATTTTGAGCCTCTTTATTTATATGATCAAGTACACATTTGAAAAGAAATTTTATATCGTGAGCGAAGTCAAAGCAAGCCCATCAAAATTCTTTCAAGAGTATACAATCTTCATGAGAACGAGATTCTTGAATGGGGCAGACTTTGGCTCGATGTTGCGCAACCTGCAACTTTCCATATTCAGCGCGGCTACGCAATTGGGTATATTTACTGTATTGCTGGTAGCCATTCTGATGGGATTTACTTCCAGGGAAGCGGCTTCGCTGGGGATTATCGGTGGTGCCAGTGGTCCTATAGCCATTTTTACAACTATAAAGCAGGTTCCTCATTTGCCGGGTCTGATTACCATTGCCGCCTATTCTTATATGGCTTTGGTTCCGGTGATTGTTCCGCTGGTGGTGAAAATATGGTGTACAAAGAAAGAGTTTAGTATTAATATGAAAGAGCAGGAAAAGTATCCTTCTAAAACGGAAATCAAGAACCTGCGTGTGTTCAAGATTGTATTTTCGATTGTAGTGACTGCTGTTATGGCGTTGTTTGTTTTCATGAAAAAGAAGATAACCCCACTGATTGGTGCTACGGGGCTGAGTACTGTACCTATGACAAGCCGTGTAGTCAATGAAATAACCTTGCTCCAATATTGTATGGCAAATAATATTTGGGGCGTGATCGGTTTGGCGGTAGCTGCCGATATGCTGATTTCGCTTTTGGGATAAGCGGTATATATTTTGAAATATAAAGATACGGATGATGAGAGGATGTAAGTTCTTTATGAAGTCTGCATAATCCGTGTCTATCACTATTAAAGGTTGTGATAGCGAATGTTGTATAATAGGGGAGGGATTATCGAAGAATGCTTCAAGTTTTGTCGGACAGTGCCATAATCTTAAATAGATGCTGTTTGTTTTCGTTTTTTAGATGTCACTCTTCTTTTGTTTTTTTGAATCTCTACTGGTGACAGTTTTAGATAAAACGGACGTTTTTGTCATGGTCGTCTTTATTATCGTGTTTTAAATCATTAAGCAATAGTTTGTCTTGACTGGAACATTAGCATATACATGGCTATTAAAACGACAGCAACAATTATCCCGACTCCTAAAATGAGTATTGGTTCAAGAATATTATCCAGTTGTTTTAATTCATGCTCTGGTTAGATGTGATATCTTTCGACTGCTGCGATATATTGGGGATATCTTTCCATATTTTCCAAAAAGCAGATCCCTTTTCTTAATCCTGGGGCAATTCCCAAAATAATTTTCTATAAGGATAGAAATGTGTGATAATTTCTAACATCATAAGAGAATGTAATAGTGGAACGTCTGAATTGACTAGCAGATATAAGCAAAATCAGGCTTGGTAATGTTTGCTGATGAGTTTTCCTATAAAAAGGATTTGTAAAAGTAATGTTTGATATCTCATTGTCTAAAGAAGATTATTATAAATGGCATGAGGTAGCAGTGAGTTCGGTAGTATAGCGACTGTTTTCTTACTGTATGTTTTTTGAAAAATATCTGTCACACTGTCATATGACTTTTCAATGCCTTGTTATACAGCGTGTTAAATCTGTGATGAATACTGTGACAGATAAAAAAAGTGTCACCCTTCTGTCACACAGAAACGGATGAAGTAGTTCTCTCGACGAACTATTTCATGCAGATAACCTATATGGTTAACAGGGTGTTCCAACGTGTGGAACAGTTGATTCCACCATCAGAAACAACTTGTTTTATACTATTGGAACTCCTTGTTTCACATGGGGAAATAAGGAGTTCCATCAGACAGGCTCCTTTGTTCCTCTCAAGAAATGAGGAAGATAAAGAGTATCCGTTTCGAGAACCTGATGATAAACGGTAAGGTGATGTCGGCATGATATGTCCGAAAGGCCCCAATGGTATAAGATTCCGGATTGGGCAGGTATCTTTGTGGAAGAGCATATGGAGAATGCAGCATTTGTGAAATAAAAAATAAGGGTAATTATTTAAGTGGAATAATTCTTTAAGAGCAATCCTTTTTCGTATCTTTGTCCATTGAAAATGAATAAATTATATTCTTATGGAATTACAAGATAGATATATCCGTTTTGATTGGGCGGTCAAACGCCTGTTGCGCCATAAAGCCAATTTTGGTGTGCTCGAAGGGTTCCTTACGGTGCTGATAGGTGATGATATCCATATAGTGGAGATTCTGGAAAGCGAGGGTAATCAGCAAACGGAGGAGGATAAGTTCAACCGGGTTGATATCAAGGCTCTTAATAGTAAAAATGAGATTGTTATCATCGAGATCCAAAATACCCGTGAACTGTATTATTTGGAGCGTATCCTGTATGGAGTAGCCAAGGCCATTACGGAGCATATCTCATTGGGTGAAACTTATTATAAAGTTAAAAAGATATATTCCATCAGTATCCTTTATTTCGATATCGGTTATGGAACTGATTATCTTTATCATGGGCAGAATATATTTAAAGGGGTGCATACGGGAGATTTCCTGCAGGTCAGTACCCGGGAGAAGGATGCTATTGTGCCTCGTATGCCTTCCGAAATTTATCCTGAGTATTTCCTTATCCGTGTGAATGAGTTTAATAAGGTGGCCATGACTCCCCTTGAGGAATGGATAGAATATTTGAAGACGGGTATTATCCGTCCTGACACGACAGCTCCCGGATTGGGGGAGGCACGTGAAAAATTGAAATATTATTCAATGACCCCTCAGGAACGTCATGCTTACGATGAACATCTCAGCGCTTTAATGATTCAGAATGATGTTCTTGATTCTGCCAAGTTGGAAGGAAAGATAGAAGGGCGTATGGAAGGTCGCGAAGAAGGTCGTATGGAGGGCCGCGAAGAAGGTCGTGCGGAAGGTCGCGAAGAAGGCATTAAGGAAGGTGTCGTTCGCAATGCCCGGAGGATGAAAGAAAAAGGGCTCTCTATAGAGGATATTATGGAAATTACAGGATTGACATTGGAAGAGGTTCATCAGTTGTAATTCTATGTTCGGTTAAAAAGATCCACAGGTATCCTCATGAGGTATCTGTGGATTTTTATTTTAATGAATGAGGTGTTGAGTGAATATCGTGAGTGGAGCGTATTAAAAAGAAAATATTCATTTAAACATATAGCTTGATGAGGAAATTAGTATTTGCTTTATTGTTATTGTGCAGTGCTTTGTTTGCTACTGCCCAAGAATGGCAATGGTCCGTACGGCTAAAAGGATTCATCTCTTCCGAAACTGGCAAAGAACCGACTGCCTTCCTGTGGATACCTTCCGATTGTCATCAGTTGCGTGCCGTAATGGTAGGAAAGCACAATATGAGTGAGGAAACCCTGTTCGAGATGCCGCGTTTCCGGGAAGCATTGTCCCGGATGGGAATCGGACTGGTATGGATCACTCCCGGAATCGACCAGCAATGGGATGTGACAAAGGGAACGCAAGAGATTTTCAATCGGATGATGAATGACCTGGCGGAAGTCAGCGGCTATTCTGAGTTGGAACATATACCTGTAGTTCCTGTCGGTCATTCGGCAATGGCCACTTATCCGTGGAATTTTGCCGCTTGGAATCCTGAACGGACATTGGCTGTCATTTCTTTGCATGGAGATGCTCCCCGTACCAACCTGTGTGGCTATGGCGGGGAGAATCTGGAGTGGGGTAGGACACGTAATATAGATGGTATTCCGGGATTGATGATTGAAGGAGAATATGAATGGTGGGAGGCGCGGGTGAACCCTGCTTTGGCATTTCGGATGATGTATCCCGAAAGTTGTATTTCATTTTTGTGTGATACGGGACGTGGACATTTTGATGTGGCCGGGCAGACTGCTGATTATATTGCTTTGTTTCTGCGAAAAGCGTTGGAATACCGTTTGTCCGGACATCCTTCTTTGAATGAGCCTGTCCGTTTGAAAAAACTGAATCCGGAAGAAGGGTGGTTGGCCGAGCGTTGGCGTCCGGAGCAGAAGGACAGGGCTAAGGCGGCTCCTTATCGGGACTATAAAGGAGATAAGCACGATGCATTTTGGTATTTTGATAAAGAAATGGCCGGACTGACCGAAGCCCGCTATGCAAAATATAAAGGTAAGCAGATGCAATATCTTGGATTTATGCAGAGAGGCCGGTTGGTTAAATATGATGCCGGACAACATGCCGGAGTGATTGCCGCTTTCCGGCCGGAAGCCGATGGTCTGACTTTTCACGTAAAAGGGGTGTATACGGACTCTTTACGCTCCTCACTGGTAAAGGAACATGCTCATGGCGGAATTGAAGTTACTCGTATTTGCGGTCCGGTGGCAAAGGTGAATGATACTACTTTTACCGTGCGTTTTTATAGAATGGGAATGGATAATCCGAAGCGTACCGGAGATATCTGGCTGTTGGCCGCTAATGAGGGTGACAGTAGATATAAGAGTGCGGTACAACAATTCAATATTCGTATTCCTTATCGGAATACAGAGGGAAAACGCCAATATATACTTTTTCCGGGGATAGAAGATGTGAGGGAAGGAGTGGAATCAGTTTCTCTTGAAGCTGTTTCTGATTGTGGATTGCCCGTATATTATTATGTAAAGGAAGGCCCTGCGGAATTACAAGATAACAGGCTGGTCTTTACGAAAATTCCTCCCCGCAGTAAATTTCCGGTGAAAGTCACCGTTGTAGCCTGGCAGTACGGGATTGCCGGACAGGTACAGACGGCTGAACCGGTGGAACGCAGTTTTTTTATAACGAAATAGTCAGCTCCGCGTTGAGTCTTTATTTCTTCTCTTTCGTATTGAATGATATAAAGGGAGAAGTTGCGATTTGTTATTATCATAATTCAGTAAATACCATGAAAAAGAAGCTGATGACTTGTCTTTATATATGCCTTTCTGTCATCCATGTTTTTGCTCAAACGAGGGAGCACGGGAGGACGGGAGAATTTAATATTCTGGATTTCGGAGCCACCCGTGATACTATGATGGTGCATACGAAAGCTATCAATGAAGCGATTGAAAGCTGTTACAGGCAGGGGGGCGGAAGAGTGGTTATTCCTCCGGGTAAATTTAAGACAGGTACTATTTTTCTGAAAGATAATGTAGAACTTCATTTGGATAACGGTGCCTGCCTTTATGCCAGTGAGGATTATGCTGATTTTCCTATTCAGCCGAGAGCAGCTTACCGCTCTTTGAAAGATGCAGGCGGATGGTCGGCGTTGATTTATGCGGTGGGGGCTAGGAATATAGCCGTTACGGGCAAAGGCGTAATTGATGGGAGAGGAAAGGGCAGAAAAGGGCGTGTGGGCGGAGTACCGGGTGATGCCGACGGCAGACCGCGTAATATCCTTTTTATTTCATGTAAAGGGGTACGTATCTCAGGTATCAGTATGAGGAATTCAGCCTTGTGGAATCAACATTATCTGGATTGTGAAGATGTTATTGTAGAGCATATCCATGTTTTCAACCATTGTAATGGTAATAATGACGGTATAGATATTGACGGTTGTCGCAGGTTTATCTTGTCTGATAGTGTCATCGATTCGGACGATGACGGAATCGTGTTGAAAAGTACGGGGCTGGCTCCTTGTGAAGATGTCGTTATTAATAATTGTATTGTCAGCAGCTTTGCCAATGCCATAAAATGTGGCACCGAATCGACCGGAGGATATAAGAATATTGTCATTTCTAATTGTATTGTTAAACCGAGTTGCAATAAAGGGGACCGCATTATAAAATCTACTCCAAGCGGTATTACGGCTATTTCTTTGGAGGTGGTGGATGGTGGAATAATGGATGGCGTGTCTATTGACAATATCGTAATTGAGGGTACGGAATGTCCTTTGTATGTCCGTTTGGCGAATAGAGGCCGGAAATATATAGATGAGGCTCCGGTTCCTCCAATAGGAAAAATGAGAAATATACAGATTAGTAATGTAACCGCTTATGATACCGGTAATTTTTGTTCTTCCATAACGGGGATTCCCGGTGGTGAAATAGAGAATATTTATTTGAGCAATGTTCGCTTTCTAAATAAAGGCGGGCTTGTAGCAGGAAATTGCCGGACGGCGAATGATATGCAAGGGAAACGGCATGATACTGCCGGAAATGTATTTCGGGACCAATATTGGTCTTCCCATCGGGAAGTGAAAGAGGATGAGAAAGGTTATCCGCAACCTACTGTATGGGGGAATCTGCCGAGTTATGGACTGTTTATCAGAAATGTGAGAAGTATAGCTGTGGACAATGCCACCTTTCAATCGGAAAAGCCTGATCCCAGGATACCGGTAATTGCCGTTAATGTAGGGAACTTGTCGCTTGACCGGATACAAGTCAACGACATTTCTTCCGCCGGTGTACTTTTGGATAATGTCAGGACGGCGGATGTAGACAGACGGTTGAGGAAAAGCGGAAAGTGATTTTCTATGTCGTTAAACAATAATTAAACCAACAGAAATATGAAACGGATATATGTATGTCTATTGATTTTTTTATGCTTTGCCTTTGTACAGGCGCAAAAGATAAAACACCCTGCTTTGCTTTATACTCCGGAGCGCATTCAGCAGGTGAAACAACGGATTGTAAATGATTTAAAGATGGCTGAGGCATGGGCTTCTATAAAGAAGACGGCAGATGAACAGTTGCAGAAAAAGAATCTAAGCAAGGCGGATTACCTGGCTTTGGCTTATTTGATGACAGATGAAAAAAAATACGCTGACAAATTGAAAGAGATTTTATTGGATGTCATTAAGGAGGATACGTGGGGCAGTGAAGAAATGCTGGCGCGTATCCCTGTCTGGAGAGCGGATTTGGGACTGGCACATAAAGCTTACCTTTCTGCCATAGCCTATGATGCTGTTTATAATGACCTTTCAAGTTCCGAGAGGAAAGAAATAGCGGAAGGATTGAAACGGTTGGCCCTTGACCCGTGTCTGGGGGACTGGGTGCTGGAGCCGGCACGTATTCATTCGTTGAATTCGATGGGACATAACTGGTGGACTTCTTGTGCCTGCATGGGCGGCATACTGGCCTTGAGTTTACAAAACGAATTGCCGGAGGCAAAGCAAGGAGCAGAGGCAGTATATGAGGCTCTTCCCCAATGGTTTGACTTTGCCGGAGATGTCTTGCAGCAGAAGCCGAAAAGCTTTGATGCCGACGGAGGGATGTATGAAAGCCTCAATTATGCCAATTTCGGGATTCAGGAAGCATTACAGTTTCGTTTGGCATGGATGAACACCCATCCCGGACAAAAGCCGGTTCAAATTCCGCAACTGAATAAATTGTCCGATTTCTTTGTGCATGTCTGCTATCCGCGTACAGGCATACTATATAATATGAATTTTGGTGACAGCCATAAGAATGTGACTGCCGAAAGTACCTTGATGCTGCTCTATGCGATAGGAATCAGGAATGATAATATGCTTTGGTATATGAATCAGGTGGAACAGGGGCAACACCGTGACGGTTATTTTATCGACCGTCCGATGGGATTTCTCTATACGCCCGATCTAAGCAAAGCGCCGCAGTTGCCTGAAATAAAGAAATCACAACTTTTTGCAGATTTTGGGTGGGCTACGATGCGTACTTCCTGGGAGAAGGATGCTACCATGCTGGTCGTTAAATCGGGGCATACATGGAATCATTCTCATGCGGACGCCAACTCGTTCATCATCTTTCATAAAGGAGTGGATATTATAAAAGATGCGGGAAACTGCTGGTATCCTAATCCCAGTTACCGTAATTATTTTTTTCAAAGCGAGGCACACAATGTCGTGCTTTTCAATGGCAAAGGACAGTCACGTGAACAACAATATCATGGTTCAATGCTGAGAGGGTATTTACATTATTTGCTCGATGCGGATAATGTAAAATATGTATTGGCCAATGGAACCGGCCCGTATTCAGACCAGTTTAGTCGTAATTTCCGTCATTTTCTGTGGATAGATGATGTGATTTATATGATTGATGATTTGAAAACTCATGATGTGGGACATTTTGAATGGCTTTGGCATCCGGGAGGAGAGGCGGAAAAACGTGGAATTGATCTGAATATAACAAATGGGAATTCTTCAGTTGTTGTCCGTCCGCTATATCCCCGTTTGTTGGCGAAATCCGATTTTGTACATGATTACCCCGAAGATTTATATTGGGAAGAAGTAGAAGCTCCAACGGAGGATTTAAAAGGAACAGAAACGTATTATTCATTTCATTTACCGGCAAAAGTGGATAGGGTGAAAGGGCTGACCGCCATCATCTTGAAAGAAACGCCGGACCAGAAAGATCTTCCTTATATGGAAAGACGGGAAGGCAAAGATTGGATAGGACTTCGTATTCGTTATAAGGGAAAAATAACAGATCTCTATATCAATCAATTGGCCGACGGGCGATTGATGCATAGCAATTCATGGATTGAAGCGGACGGATGGTTTACGGACGCTTATATGTTTGCAGTCGCTTATGAGGCTGGTATGGAACCGGCCGATTCAAAAGAGCGCTTTATTTGTTATGGAAGCGCTTTAAGACGAGGAGATGTTTCTTTCTTTTCTTCTTTGGCTAAGCTTTTTGTGATTCAAAAGGAGGAAAACGGGCGGATGAAATTGTGGATGGATGGTCAACCGAAGATGAATGCTGGATTCAGAAGCGAGAAACGTCCGAAAGCGGTTGTCGTGAATGGAAAGGTAACTCCTGTAGTTTATGAGAAGGGCACGGTAAAAGTATCAGGCGTGGTTATTGAATGAGCGGGTAAGGCGAAGAATTTGGTGGAAGTTTATTTTACGCAAAGGTTTGCGTGCTTTTTGTTAAGCTGGCTGGTACTTATGTCAGCTTAATCTTTTTATTTTTGAGCATATAAATAAACGATTTGTTAACGTGTAAAATAATGATACGATGAAAAAGCTCTTCTTTTTAATGGCTGCGAGTTTTTTGTTTGCTCCTGTACATGCACAGATAACCGAGCGTGAACGTCCTGCCGAATGGCAACATCTGGTAAAGGGTGCACGTTTTATGGACCGTTTCCTTCCGATGCCCGACGGTATCCAGGTCAAGGGGATATGGGGAACTGACAGTGTGCTGAACCGTTATGTGGATAATGGCATTGAGCTTCCCGGAGTTTCTTTCTGGGGAGGAAATATATTGCAGGATACGGAAGGCAAATATCATCTGTTTGTGTGTGGCTGGCCCGAGAACTCTCCGAAAGGTCACATGTTCTGGTCAAACTCTACCGTTTTTCATGCGGTAAGTGACCGGCTCACGGGACCTTTTAAAATACGGAATTCCATTGGAAAAGGACATAATCCGGAAGCGTTCCGTCTGTCGGACGGCCGTATCGTGGTCTATGTTATTGATGGTTATTATATAGCGGACAGGGTGGATGACAAGGTTTGGACGTATGGAAAGTTCAGTTTTGACCCGCGTGACCGTAAAATCATAGAAGGCCTCTCCAATCTGACTTTTGCCCGTCGTCAGGATGGCTCTTATCTGATGGTATGCCGCGGTGGAGGTGTCTGGATCAGCAAAGACGGACTTTCACCCTATAAGCAGTTGACGGACAAACGGGTTTACCCGGATGTGGAGGGCCGGTTTGAAGATCCGGTGGTATGGAGGGATGATTTGCAATATCACTTGATCGTAAATGACTGGTTGGGCAGGATTGCTTTCTACCAGCGTTCCAAGGACGGAGTACATTGGGTGACGGAACAGGGAGAAGCATACATGCCGGGCGTATCATTCCATAAAGACGGAACGGTGGAGCGTTGGTTTAAATATGAGCGTCCTAAGGTTTTCCAGGATGAGAAGGGGCGTGCCGTCCAAATGAATTTTGCCGTGATTGATACGATAAAATGGAACGACCTTCCTAATGACAAACATAGTTCCAAGAACATAAGCGTTCCCTTGAATAAAGGGATGCTATTGTCCGTTTTGAATGAAAAGGAGATCACTCCGTCTACCCGTACCATTGAAGTGAAGATTGCCGCCGAAGAGGGGTTCCATCCGCAAACGGATGTGGATGTAAAGTCGTTGCGGTTCGGTTCGTTTACAGAAGTGAACTTCGGGCGTGGTTGCAAACCGGTGAAGACCAAGGTTTCGGGGGAAGACTTGATTGTGGTCTTTAATGCCAAAGGAAGTGGAATTACCTCTGATGAGTTTGCTCCCAAAATGATAGGAAAACACAGGAATGGGAACATGCTTTACGGTTATGCCCGCCTGCCTTATGTGAATTACCGGCCGGCTTTGCTTTCTGCCCGTCGTCCTGTGTTTGATAAGGAAAAAGGGGAATTGAAAGTGGAGATACAAAACTTTGGATTGTCTGCATCGGAACCGGCGGAAGTGGAGGTGATATGTGGCGGCCATAGCTTGGGGCGGATGACTCTAAAGACATTGCAGCCTTATGAAGTAGAGTATCTGGCCTTCTCTCCGGATGCAGCCTTGGCGGATGACAAATCATCTTATGAAGTCGTATTTTTTTATGAAGGAAAAGAGGTGGAACGGAACAGACTGATTTAATTTGTAAGTTGACGGTTGATAACATCTTATTTTTGAGTGAAAAACGTTTGCCAAACGTATCTAATAAGAAAAATGCAAAATATGAAGAATTTATTGACCTTTTGTCTTATGGTATGCTGTGTGGCCGTACAGGCTCAATTAGTGACTTATCCCGAAGGACTGCAGACCGGTATGTCTCATAATGATGACTATACGGTTCGTGTCCGTGTGCCGGGGGGCGACTGGAAAGATCTGTTTGAGTATAATGTGCAGGTAGATATGGATAGGGTACAGGATGCTTCGATGGTACAGTTTGATATGGGCAGTCCTGTAGAAGTGATGGTGAAAAAAAATAATGGGACGATTCATGAGGTTGATATCCGTCCGCAGGCCAGGAAAGTGCAGTATGTGCAGAATAAGAATGTAATTACGTTTACGCTGGACAAACCTCAGTATCTGTCTGTGGAGTTTAATGGCGACCGCCTGCATAATCTCCATCTTTTTGCCAATCCGATGGAAACGGAGACTTACTCGAAAGAAGAGAAAGGAGTGATGTATTTCGGGCCGGGAGTGCATCGTCCCAAAGATCTGCCGAACAATCAGATAAGAATACCAGGCAATACGACGGTTTATCTGGCACCGGGAGCTGTTGTGAAAGCGAAGTTGCTGCTGGATAAAGTGGAGAATGTACGGATCATTGGGCGTGGCATTTTGGACCATCCTGTTCGTGGTATCGAAATCACTGATTCTAAAAATATAGTGATAGATGGCATAACAGTGGTCAATCCTGATCATTATACCGTATTTGGCGGAGGTGCTGAGGGGGTGACAATCAAGAACCTGAAATCATTCAGTTGTAAAGGTTGGAGCGATGGCATCGACATGATGTGCTGTCACGATGTATTGATAGACAATGTGTTTATGCGTAATAGTG
>ERZ1106935.1242-NODE-1242-length-23413-cov-3.619488_pt1 | contig 23413 bp, 21 predicted proteins | sample MGYA00403666_ERZ1106935 | MGnify/ENA primary metagenome ERZ1106935 (study PRJEB35170, sample SAMEA104062452) | human gut metagenome | biome: human gut; feature: human-associated habitat; material: faeces | place: Denmark | collected 2012-11-20 ... | reverse complement strand
TATCTCCTATAGATTTCAGACAGGAAGCTGCATAACAAAAGCGACCAAGATTCCTCTTAGTCGCATTGCATAATTTTTCTTTTGAATCTTTGTCTAACTTTTTGGGATCAGTTCAATCACTCCTAATAAATTTTATTGTTGAGTAAGATTATAATTTAGTGAATGTGTTAGTGTTCAAGCTGTCTTTCTTAGCATTTACAGCTATACCTAAGGTAGCCTGATTTTCATATAATTTTACTCCCAAATTTGCTGGTGGGGATTGTATTAAGTCCCTTAGAGCAAATACGTGACCTGATGGCATCTTGCCAATTCCTTTTTTTACCTTATCCCAAAGATTCGCATAAGTCCTTTCTTCTAAGGAAATATCTTTGCAATAGGTCGGAACATCAGGATAGCCATTCGCAGAGGCTAAGTGCTGAAGTTTTGACAATTCGTTAGAGTCAACCGAAAATTGTACTCTCATAATAAGTACCTCCAATATTATATTCAGGGGTCTGTTCAACCTCCTGAGAATATTATATCACTTTAAGCTATCTTTTCAAGTCTTTTTTTAAGAGTTTACACTTTTTTACAATTAGAACTTATCAAAATCCGACTGCGTAGCGACTTTATTATAATTCCAATCATCATTGCTGCTCTCTGCATACATATCATTGACCATACCAATCGTGAGCAAGTCAAGGTCACGAATTGATATGCCAAGCTGTACGCATCTAAGTAGAAAAAGGCGTTGAAATGTTCGGCAAAATACTCTATCAGCGCCCCATACTAAAAGGCAATGAAAAGCCCAAGCCCAACGCTGTCAACGAGTTCATCTCCCCGCCTATCCAAGTCAAATACTATTTCAATAAGTTCGGCAAAGACGGCGTTATCCTGTCCCCAAGCGACTCGTTTGAAGAAATGAGAACGCTGTATGTCGAGGGGGCTGAGGCGTATAACCGAGAAGTTGAGATGTGAGAATATAAATGAAAATTATAGCAAAAAAGCACCCCTATACTGAAATGAAATATACTCATGATATCATAAATAGTCAGGCTCTGAGAAGAGTGAATATATGAAGTTTATCTTTGTAAAATAAACCGACCCCATTCGCTAGACTTTTTGACCTAGCAAATGGGGTCGGTTCAAATATCAATATCATTAAGCAAAAAAATCAAGACATAAAAGCAAGCATAATATGCGGATCACTTTACTTTTCTGCCGTAAACCTTGCCCACTCATATTCCGCTGTAAGCGGAACTGTGCCGTCAAAGGCTTTCAGCCAGCTGTCAACGCCAATGCCATTCCACGCATTCATCATTATTTTACCAGGCGTAACAGGCAGATTTTCAGTAGCCTTGTATGCTTCCTTTCCGTCAACATACCAAGTTATGCTGTCCTCTTTCCACTCAAATGCGTAAGTGTGAAAATCCTCAGAAGCGTCAAATCCAAGATCATACATATATTCGTGCTTGCCAACACCATTGGTGTAGTAATTGAACTGCACCTTTGTTGTGTCCTTGCCAAGGACTTCAACATCTATTTCGTCCCAAGGATTATCCTCCGACGGGCCTGTGTATGTAAAGAACGATGATACAACGCCGTCATTCTTTATGGCTTTCATCGATACCTCATAAAGTCCATAGCCATAGTTTTCCTTTGAACGATACTCGCCGCCTCTGTACGCTTCGGAATCGCCCATACTGTCAATGGTAAGCTGCATTTTTCCGTCATTGAAAGTTACGTTATCTTCGCTCCACGAACAGTTGAACGGATCACCATTTGACCAGCCTGCTGAAATGGAAAAATCATTTGACGCACCCTTGCTGAAATCTGCCTCAACCGTGTATGGGGAATTGCTTTCCGTTTCCGCCTTGCTGCTGACATCTTGCGAAGAACTGCTGTCAGATGAAGCACCGCAGCCACCCATAGACATAACTATCATTGTGAGAATCGACATAGCCAAAACTTTTTTCATTTTTCATTACCTCCGAATAAATATCAGAATTTTATCTTCTATAAGTATTATAATTCAACAAATGTGATATTTATATCATAAAAGTAATGCAAATATTATAATATTAATATCAACTTAAATTTTCGATCTGCTTGTGCTATGCTTGTTCCAGTTTGCACGGAAAAACTGATCTCTATACTGTTTCGGCGTAAGTCCTGTCTGTTTCTTAAAGCAGGCAATAAAATGGCTGTGCGAGCTGAAAGCAAGATAATTGGCTATATCAAGCGGACTATATTCAGAATATCTCAGCATATTTTCAGCCGCCTGTATCCTTTTTGACATAATGAAATCAGAGATCTTTACGCCAACTTCCTCTCTGAAAAGCTTTGAAAGATACTGAGGCGTTATGTTCAGTTCATCAGCTATCTGATTGACGGTCACGCCCTTGTAAATATTATCAAAAATGCAGTCAAAACACATAAGGATATGCTTCGAGTAAACGTTCTGTGACGCCGCCTTTTTCATTTGCTTTGTATAATAAACGATGACTTCTTTGTGTACAGCCATAACGCTTTCTTCATTGCGGCACTCATCACATTTATTAATGTATATATCGCTTATGGTATACGCAGTTTCCGGATCAAGTCCACCCTCGATGCAAAACCTGCACAGCATAGCTATGGTTATGACAAGATGATACTTGACGTTTCTAAGTTCGTCTTTGCTGAGTCTGCCCTTTCCGTTTGTATCTAGCGGTGTATACAAACGTTTGACCGTTTCAAGGTCGCCCGCCCGCACCGCAGAATAGAATTCCAGTTCCGTTTCATATGGTGAATGATGATAGTCATTTTCCTTTTGCATAAACTGCCGCTTAGACAATTCTCTGTTTATTTCCATAGCTTTCACCCCCTGCTTTTTAGCTTATTATATCATATTTACAGACACAAGTAAAGCCTCATATTTATAGAAAAAGGACGGCAAATCACCCTGCCGCCCTTTTTTCTGATAATTAGATATTATTTAGCCTCTTTCATTGAAGTCATAGCCTCGTCGATAAGATAATCTATAGCCTTTTCATTTTCCTGAACGACCTGTGACCAGCTCTTTGACTCCTGCGGATTCATTGTTCCTCTTATTGCAGTATCGCAAATAGAGTTAAGATCGGCAGATACACCCTGTTCAAAGTCAAATACAGGATTCTGTGCAGACAGATCATAGATAGTTTCTCTCATTTCAAGCATCTCATCTGTCCAGCCGTAATCGTCCTTGTACTGATCGAGGGTTATCTGATGTGCAGCCTCGTCAAGCTCTGCATAACGGCAGCATTCAAGGAAAGCTGCCACGCCCTCAGGATTTTGAGCGTTCTTTACAATGCTAAAGCCGTGTACTCTTGAAGGGATATACTGTTTATCACTATCAGCTGAGCAAGGAACAGGAACGAACATTACCTCTCCCTTTGATACATCGCCATAGTTTACAGTTGTTGACGGAGCATTCTCAAGTGCCCAAAGTCCGATAGGATAGAAAAGCGTCAGACCTGTTGCCATTCCGCTTCCCTCTGCGTCGCCTCTGAGTTTCCAGTTATTCTCGTGCTTTGGATAAACAACATTGTTCTTCTGCAGCTCATACATCATGTTCTGAGCCTTTGCTATCATAGGGTCAGAAATATTATTTACAAGCTTGCCGTCTGTGATACCGATGAGCGGCACACCTGAAGACTGCTGCAAAGCCTTTTCATAATACCAGCCGTCGAGAGCGTATTTATCACTTTCAGCGTCAGTAAAATCAAGACACATTTCTGTGAAAGTATCCCAGTTCCACTTGCCCTCTTTGAAAAGCTCAGCAGGATCGTCATAGCCATTATCTTCCATTGTCTGCTTGTTGTATACAAAAACATATGCAGGGTCTGTTCTGATAACGCTCACATAATGCTTATCGCCAAGCATAAACTGATCTGTCGCACCCTTTATGTCTGTCCAAAGAGGCTTTGAAAGATCGATATAATCGTCGATAGGCTCTATCATTGACTTTATAGCACCCTTAGGGAAAACGTCCATATCATCAGCACCGATGAAATCAGGTGAATCATTTGACATTACAAGTGCCGCAAGATCGTCAAACTTAGTGTCCCAAGTTGTCTGCACCCAGTTTATCTTACCATTATATTTTGTCTTGAACAAAGCAAGGTCAGCGCCTATCTCCTTGTCCTCTGCCTCAGTAGGGTTGATATCCCAATGTGAAAACCACTTTATTTCGTTGCTCTTGAGATCTCTCACATCTTTCATATCATCAGCAAGTCTTTGAACTATCTGCTGCTGATCTTCCTTAAGCTTTTTGTCAACGACCTTGCTTGATGAATCACTTGAACTTCCGCAAGATGCAAATGCTGAAAGCGAGCAAACCGCAAGGGCAAATGTCAAAACTCTTTTTGCATTATTCATAGCCATACCTCCAAATATTACTTTCTTCTCTTTGCAACGATCACTGCTGTGCCTGCAAGAGCGATAACAGCAAGTGCTCCGCCAACAGCCGCACCAGTTTCTGCTGCCTTAGATGTATCGTCAGATGCTTTTGAAGATGTAGCCGCTGCTGCGGAAGTCTTGCCTGCACCCGCCTTAGATGAAGAAACGTCTTTCTTTGACGTATCAGCCTTTGAGCTTGAAGCATCAGACTTTGAATCTGCCTTTGAAGCATCTGTTTTTGAATCTCCGCCCTCGGCAGATGCAACACCGAAATCAAGCGTCATTGAAAGTGTGCCGCCGTTGAAAGCGCCTTCCTTCTCCCAGCCTGCGACCTCAGGACGAGATTTCTTTGTTACCTCGCCTGTTTCCTCATCGACCTCTTCAGTTGGTCTGATATGTATTCTTATTCCACCCTCTGGGTCCTCGTCCAATGAAGTGATAGAATTGATCGAATCAAAAACCGTTGTTGTGCCGTCCTCGGCAACGAACTTTGCGTCAGATATCTTAACGTCCACAGGATAAACACCATCAGGAAGATTTGCCACCATAACGCCCATATCTCCAAGAGTTCCCTTGCCTGACATTGTCTTGTCGGTGACAACTTTGCTTATCTTATATTCAACAGTTATCTTGCCAAAATCATCGATGCCTACCCAGTCGCCCTGATTCCAGGTCCAGTCCTGACCCATATAAAATCCCATTGCTCCGATAGAGTAATATGAGTCATTCATTTTTGAGTCCTCCTCTGACGGGTGAACAACATCGCCAAGCTTTGCTGCCGAAACAGAAACTGACATCATTGTTGCTGCGAGAACCGCTGCTGAAAGACCTGCTACAAATTTTTTGATCTTCATAACCTTTTCCTCCTATTTTTTCAATAAAATTTTTCGCTAAAAGCAATTTATTTTGTTGTTTCTGTATATATTATAACCATGTAAACGTTTTGTTTATATCAAAAACGTAACATAAATATCATAAAAGTGTTTAATATCGAATTTATGAAAGATTATAAATATATGAAAACAGACCCACTTGATATTCAAGCAGGTCTGTTTATTCGGAAGTTATTATAAGAAAGTGACTATGAATTATTATGTTTATATTATACGCTTTGTTTTAAAACTATTATATCAATATTCAGTTATTTATATCAAATAATTATCGTAAATAGAATTTTATGAGCAAACATCAATTTATGAAACTAAGCATAAAAAAACAAGCTCGGCAAACGTGACCGAGCTTGTCCAAAAATGGAGTTATATTAAGAAATGAACTATTAAAGATACTTTACCAGTTCATCAAGAACGCTGTCAAGATGTCCGTCAATAAAGCCATAGTCAACACCCTTGTATGACCAAGCCGCTCTTCCGATAGAACATTTCTCAAAGGCACTGCTTATATCCTTGTACCAGTTAAGAGTATTTTCAGCAGATGCAAGATTTATAACACCGTATTCGCCACAATACATAGGAACATTTCTTTCCTCTGCGACCCTTACAGCCTCAGCAAATCTTCCCATAAAATAATCAGGCGTAAATTTCTCTGTCTTGACCTCCTCGTATGTCTGCATATATTCAAGACCAAGACGCTTTATCTCAGTTCTGTATTTTGGGACGCTTCCCGGATAATCGATCCTGAAATCTTCTGGCATCTCATCTACCCAATAGGCAGCCTGATGAGTGAAAAGAAATGGGTCATAGCAATGGAAAGTATAAACTATATGCTCGTCATAAGGCTTATCAAGGTCTTTCATTGAATCTATAGAGTTGTTCCAGTAGCTGCCCACAATAATATTTATATCAGAGCTGTATTTTCTGATAAGCTTTATGGCATTTTCAACGATAGCATTCCACTTTTTGCTGAACTTAGGGTCAGTTACCTCATTGAGAAGTTCAAAAGAGACCCTGTCAGAATATTTGCTGAAACGCTTTGCAAACTCTTCCCAAAGGTCGTAGAATTTCTGCTGAAGCTCAGCATTATCAAAGAATCCGCTTTCAGCCTGAGCCTTGTCAAAGAAAAAGCCCATTGTCTTATGGAGGTCAAGTATCATATTGATACCGTTATTTCCGCACCAATCGATACACTTCTGAACATAGTCAAAGCCGCTCTCTATAAAGCCGTTTTCGTCCTGAAAGATATTATAATCCACAGGCACTCTAACGTGGTCGCAGCCCCAGCCCTTTATACGCTTGATGTCCTCCTCTGTAATAAAATTATCAAGATGTTCCTTACTGTAATCGCATTGTGACAGCCAGCCTCCGATATCGATGCCGTGCATATAGCCATTAAATCTTCTCATATTTTAAACCGTCCTTTCTGATATAAGTTTTGCTTACAGCTATATTTTAGCACTATGCGATCGAAAATTATATCATAATTTTAATATTCGTGTAAAAATCGTAACGTTCTTATGACGTTTTAAATGTATTTGATATCTATATGTCTTCTCTCCAATAAATATATGTCCCAAACTTCAAGTTTCGGGCCTTTTCGTGCGATCTATTACATGGTGTAGGCTATATCTCCGCAAAAAAACTTGTCAACGACCGCAAAACACGTTATTTGCTTTTCCCCTGCATAAATTCCCCACCTCTGCAAATAATATTACTGCAATTTTGAAAAAACAACGGAGGTCATAAATATGAAAGCAACAGGAATTGTCCGCAGGATCGACGATCTCGGCAGAGTTGTCATACCTAAAGAAATAAGGCGCACCATGCGTATCCTTGAGGGCGACCCGTTACTGACAACGTTGAACACTGACTTTGATTTCCTGCTTGCCTTTCTCAGATTAGCGGATAGGCTGTACATAAAATAATGTGAGAAAAATATGTAAGTGGCTTGACACATTGATAAAAATATGTTATTTTATATTTGTAACTTAAAATACGTTACAAATATAAAAAGGTGAGCATATGAAAGAATACTTAGAAAAAACTTTAAGACAAATAGTTACGATCAAAGAAAATAAAGACCTGTATGATAAACTGCCGCTGGCTTTTAAGGGACGATATGATCTCTTTAATGTTGAAACCAATGGAATGGGTTGGCTTGCAATTCAACCAAAAGGCGATATCAGGCTTATTGCACTCCGAAAAGACAGAGCTAAAGTACAGAATATTTCAGGGCTGAACTGTGCCTTATTTCTTAGATCCGCTACCCCTTATATAAAGGAAAAACTTATAGAGGACGGTATCCCTTTTGTGCTGAAAGACAAGCAGATATATTTGCCGTTCATTGGCTGTCTGCTTTCAAATTCGGGCGAACGTGATATCGCACCTGTCGAGCTTATTTCATTTCTGACGCAAAAGCTGATACTTACTGCGATATATGAAAAGTGGGATAAAGTAACAGTATCAACAGCTGCCGAAAAATTGTGTGTATCAAAAACGTCAGCAAGCAGATGTTTTGACGAAATAGAATACCTGAATGTGAATATTCTCGACACAAAAGGCAAATCAAGAGCTATTACAATACCGCCTGATGTAAAGCAGTTGTTGGAACAGATACAGCATATTTTGAGAAACCCTGTTATCAGAAGATATGCTTTTCCAAGCGACATTCACTTGGAGAAAAAGGCCGGCATTACGGCTTTATGTGAGTATTCATTGCAGTCAGATAATGACTACCCTACCTATGGGGTGACGAAAAAAGAGCTTGCTGACACAGGTATAAAAAAGCTGAAACAAGTCCGCAGTGGAGAAGAAATTGGCTGTATTGTTCTTGAGCTTGGCTATTTCATTGACTATGGACAGAAGTCGATACAAGACCCCTTGAGCGTAGCTTTATCATTGACCGATGAAGAAAAGCAGGACGAAAGAGTAATGATATCTATAAATGAAATGTTGGAGGAATATGTGTGGTAAAAGGATTAGACACTTTCAGAAATCATTTTGCTGGATATGAAGAACAGTATGTGCTTATAGGCGGTGCTGCCTGTGATATTGTATTTGAAAGCAACGACGCATCTTTTAGGGCGACAAGAGATCTTGATATGGTTCTTATCGTTGAGGCTCTCACGCCTGAATTTGGAGAAAAGCTTTGGGAGTTTATTCAGATCGGCAGATACAGAAACAAGGCCACGAGCGGTCAAAAGCCGCAGTTTTACAGATTTGATAAACCAGAAGATGACACATACCCGAAAATGATAGAATTATTTTGCAGAAATGATTTTGAACTCCGTGAGATGACAGGGATAACGCCGATTCACATAGATGATTCTGTTTCAAGCCTATCAGCAATACTGCTTGATGATGAGTATTACAAAGCCTTGATGGACGGAAGAGTTGTGCGAAATGGTTTATCCGTTCTCCGTCCCGAGTATCTTATTTTGTTTAAAGCAAAGGCATTTCTTGATTTAAAGAAGAGAAAAGACAACGGTGAATCTGTTGATTCCAGCGATATCAAGAAACACAAAAAGGACATTTTGAGAATAGCTGCTGAACTTGTACTTGCAAGCATATCAGAATTACCTGCAACAGTAAAAGCAGATATTGACGCTTTTATCGGCACGCTAGAGCAAGAACCATTTGACAGCAATTCATTGAAAAGCTATGGGGTAAAAAATGATGATGTGATAGAGGTGTTACATAGGATTTTTGGATGATAGAGTGTTGCTGAATTGTTATATGGTTCATCGCCGACAATGTCAAAAAAATAGATTTTTACCGCTCCACTTGACTAACATTCTGATCTAATGTATAATCAAGTAAAGAATAAAAATATCGAGGTAAGATCACAATGAGTAGATTTCCTAGAATATACGCTGAAAGTACAATAACAAGAATGAATAAAAAGCTTGCCCTGCCGCAGGAAACTATGTCGCTCCTTTATGATTACTTTGAAACCTTTGCTAATCTGTACCAGCTATTGCCGCTAAAGGACGCTTACAAAATAATCAGCCGGCAGAATAAAGGCTTGATAACCTTGGACGAGTTCATTGCATTTTCTGAGATAGCACGTCACGAAAAGCATTATTACTACATTCTTGCCAAAGACGAATTGTATCTTGACGCACCTAAGGAAGAGCCTATCGACCGAGAGCTCGTTCATTCCTGCTTGGTTGATATTGATTATGAAGATTATTATAATATGGTCAAACATCAGGCAGGTAAGCCGCTAAAGATACTTCCAAAGCAGGAACTTCTTAAATACAAAGATGATATGTACATTGCCGACACACCATATGTCAGAGCAATGATGAACTTTTTGTGCACAAGGCTACAGCTGTCCGCACAGAGGGCTGAAGATATAATATCCGATTTTATACTGATAATAACCTGTGACGACAGACCTTTTGATGCGGTATCTAAAATGCTTGATAGGGTGAAACTCAAAATGACAGAAAGCCAGCTCGAAGATTTTATCAAGCTATTCACCGATTTGAACAACAACACACGACTGCCGCAAAACAGAGGTTTTACTCCCCACGAGTTATCGACAAATCGTGGCGGACAAGAGGTTATCGACAGCATTTCCTTTGGACCAAATATAACTGCTGCATTTAAAAGCGGAGAAGCAGATATCGAAGAATACAGAAAAGAAATCCTTATGAGCGAACTGCCCGAAAAGGTCAAAATGGATATGCTCCGTCAGCTTTCTCAAATCGAGGGTAAGAATACCACTCAGAAATGATCCCTGCCATTGCGGCAGCGGAAAGAAATATAAAAAATGCTGTGGAAAATAAAATTGTGTTTTACGCAATATCACGTTAAAAAGTTCAGCCCATATGTACTGAACTTTTTAATATGCAACCGCCGCAGGTCACAAATCTATGTGACCTGCGGCGGTTTGTTGTATTTTGTATTTTCTATCTTTACTATGGTTTTTACATTCTATAACTTTTTCTCGCCTTATCACACTTCATCAACGCAAGCCGTTATTTACGTTTATATAATTAACTTAGTCCCGATAAAGAACGCATTACCAGATCAACGTCTTGATTTTCAAGTTCCTGAATGATATGCAGATATGTTTTTTGTGTTGTCGTCATACTGGCGTGACCAAGCCTGCGAGCAACGCTGGCAATAGACACACCTGCAAACAACAGTAGCGATGCGTGAGTATGTCTTAAACCGTGAATAGATATTTCAGACAGATTCAACCTTTTGCAATGACGGCTAAGTATGTCATTCACAGTTGAGTTATAAACTTTGCCGTTTACGAATATGGGTTTATCTTCTGGCAGACTCTTTACCAATTCAGCAAATTGAATAACCGTTTGCCAATCTATTTGTATTTTCCTTACCGATGAATTATTCTTTGTTGGAAGAAAACCGCTGTTGCCTTTATAGTCCCAGGTTTTGCTTATAGAAAGCATTTGATGTGAAAAATCAAAATCACGAGGGGTCAAAGCAAGTGCCTCGGAAAAACGCATACCTGTTTTTGCGACCAAAAGAATAAACCAATCCCAGTTCACTCCGGACTTAAGATCAAGCGAAGTCAGCAGCGTGTGCAGTTCAAACTGATTAAGATACTTGATTTTCTTGACCGACGGCGTTTTACCTTTTATTATTGCTTTTCTCGTCGGATCACGCTCAATAAGCCCTTCATCAACCGCATCAAGTATCGCTCCTTTAAGCTGATGATGAAAGTCCATTGTTGTTTGTCTTTCGTGATACAGTGCATAATCATTAAGCAGCTGCTGATAAGCAATTCTGTTTAGATCACTCAAAACAAGTTCAGGCACAAGCCTTTTCAGCCAGGATATTGTCATTTTGTATTTATCCAATGTAACCTTTCTAATTGCTCCTTCTTTATATACTGCAACCCACCTTTCATAGTAATCACAGAACAAGTCTGTATGTTTAATGTTATTTAACATCACATTACCTCCATTTCAACAAAACGGCTTACGCTGATGAAGGGTGATAAGGGAATCAAGATTACGGAAATAGTCTCCGATTCTCTGCTGTTCTAAGTTATTAATGGGGATATTTACATCAATATCAGCAAGGTCATTTGAATTGATAGCAGGATAACTTGTTCCTGTGCATCTATCTAAAACGAGCTTGACAAAATCTTCATTCTGTAAAAGTGTGAGTAAAAAATAGCCGTCATTTACAGGTCTTAATTGAGCGTATCCAGTTGAGAAAACCCAGTTGTTTTCGTCATTTTCAAAGATACAGTTATTCTTTTGATATGGTCTAACTGTTTGATAAAACACATCGCCTTTTTGTGCTAATCGTTGTGCCCTTGACGGTGCGGAAGATTTGCTTTCTGTCCTGTGCGATAATATATCAGTTCCAACTACCGACTCTAAATCAACGTACTCAAATATATCAGGCAACTCAGATTTAGGATTGAATTCAGCACACTCACCCAGCTTACGCTGTTCCCAAGGAAAAGTAAAAGAGCTAAGGAAAATACCTTAACTCTTTTATAAAAACGTATATTTAGAGGGTGTTAAATACCTTTTATCCCTCATCAGGATCAAAGCCACCTGTTAAAATGAATTTTCTGAGGATTTTATCGACTTTCATATTTACTTTTGGCGGAATAATCACTTTACCCTCGATTTTTTCAAGAAAAGCTTTAGCAGCTGCTTTATTTACTGACTGTTTCAGCTTGTCAAATCTTCCGAATTCATCAATATTAGACTCTGTAAGATTTAACTGCATCATATTTTTAAGCAAATCTTCGTCCAATCCGAAAGCAACAGCAAAACTATGGATCTGGTCATTTTTAGCCTTATATTGATACTCTGTGATATAGTCACGAAGTGTCTTTCCATCTTCAACAACTACTTCTCCACGCTGAACATCGTGCAGAAAGATCTCAGCATACTTCTGCTCGTCTTGTGTAAGCGTAGCAAAGGACTTGTGCAGTTCATCAAGCGACGCTTGCAGCTGCTCTTCAGTAATATCAGCTTGGTGCAGATTTTTTAAATATTTTTCAAATCTGCTGTTCATATAAGCTGCATCTATTCTTCCTGTGTCAATTTCAGTAATATAACCGACAAGATCAAATGGAACATCATCGCCGTCTGAACCACCATTACCGTTTTCGTCATCATTTCCGTTGGAGAGTTCTTTATAACGCTGTACCAATGCCATAAAATCGTTGCTGCCAAAGTCTAATTTGATCGTTTCATTTAAACCGGTTTCCTCATCATTAAATGTATAAATGTCCTGTTCCCAATTAAATCCTTGCAGCTTAGCAGCATCAAGATGGTGATTAAAGTCTTTGAAAAGCTGTGCAAATTTAGCTTTTTCTGCGTGATCATTAGGCAACTTTGTGAAATCAGATACTCCCGAAGATTTAAAAACTTCTGAAATATCCATATAGATCACATTAAGCTTTTTAAGATTATACGGCAGTTTCTCGACAAACAGAACCGTAGGCTTGTCACCTGAATAAGTCTTTACCGCTTCATCAATATAAGCTCTCATTGTAAATGGTCTGCGGTAATATTTTATCACACCATAAGGCTTTTCATTGCTTTTGAAAAGTCGATTTGTTCTTGACATTGCTTGAATAAGATTTTCATACTGGAGTATCTTATCCATATAGAGCGTGTTTACCCACTTTGAGTCAAAACCTGTAAGCATCTGATCAACTACAATAAGAAGATCAAGCATTTTCTCAGGTGTGCGTGTAATCGTTGAATATTTCTCTTTATGGGCAAGTCTTAAAGACACGTCTTTTTTGAAACTTGCGTGAGTAGGTATAGTAAAATCTTGTCCAAACATATCATTGTAATCGTTAAGGATCTTTACAAGCCCGTCCTCTTTAAATAACGCCACAGGTTTGCCCTTGTAAGTATTTTTGTATTCTCCATCCTCGTTGCTGATATGAGGGTCAAAAAGACAGGTCACTTTTAAGCTTGGCATTTTATCTTTAAAAAGCCCGTAATACTCAATAGCTTCAGGAATACTGCTTGTAGCAAAAATAGCGTGGAATTTCTTGTTTACACTGAGAATGCTCCAATTATCGCAAATATCATTAACAACTGCATTCTGATGTTCAGGTTCTATATACTGTGAATTAGGAAGATAGTCTTCAACGCCCTTGACATACTTTCCGTCATCATTTTCGTATCCTGCCATTGGAACATCATTCATATATTTATTGAAAACTTCTCGTTTCTTTTCATCAGCAAAAGCCTCCTCCACGTTGTTTGCTTTTGCCTCAGCAAGTGCAATCTGTTTACGAACGTCGTTTTCTTTAAAAGTCTGTACCATTCTAGGGTCAAATCCTAGAACATTTTTATCTCTGATTCCGTCCGCAAGTACATATCTATGAAGTTCTCCGCCAAATATCGTAGATGTCTGGCTCATTTTCTTCTGATTTTCTTCAAATATAGGTGTTCCGGTAAAACCAAAGAATATAGCATTTGGGAACGTACTTTTGATAGTAGAAAGCATTTCACCAAAAGTTGAGCGGTGACATTCATCAACAATAAAAACGATACGCTTTTTGCTTATTTCTTCAATATCATGAGCGTTCAGACCGTTTTCATCATTCTTGATATTGCTCATTTTCTGAATAGATGTCACTATCAAAGTATCAGCAGGAGCTGAGCTTTTCAGCTTTGTGATAAGAACATAGGTATCCTCAGTTTTCTGTACGCTTTCGCCATCATCAGCAAAATTATTGTATTCAATATATGACTGATTTCCGAGTTCTATCCTATCAGTAAGAAAAACTACTTTATCTGCATCCTTAGAGTTTGCAATAAGCTGAGCAGACTTAAAGCTCGTCATAGTTTTTCCCGAACCTGTTGTATGCCAAATGAATCCACCACGCTGATTGCCCTCGCCCCATTTAGTTTTTGAAACCTTGTCAGAGATCGCACTTGCGGCATAATACTGATAACTTCTCATAACTTTCAGAACGCCGTCAGTATCATCAGCAACGGTGTAAAAACCGATAAGCTGATGTGCCATAGGGATCGAGATAAGATTTGACGCAATACCCTTCCAATCATTTATGACCTCATTATTAAAGTCTGCCCAATGAAAATAATAATCGGGATTAAATGCGTCCCAACTGCCGGGGTTGGCAAAGTACAGCGTTTCATCGGGTGTCATTGCAACAAATATTTGAACAAGCGAAAACAATCCTGAAAAAACGCCCTCGTGAGAATACTTTTGAATTTGATTGCACGCCTCGCTTACAGGAACGCCGCTGCGTTTGAGTTCGATATGTATAACAGGCATACCATTTATCAAAAGCATTATATCCCCTCTGCGGTCATTCAATATTCTAGAGGACGCCTTAAATTTTGGCTGTCTTGCTATCTGATAACGGCTCTGACCTGCGGCGATCTCCTTGCGGTCGTATATCTTAAGTGAAACTTCCTTGCCAAAGTGAAGCTTATCATCAACATTATCACGAGTGATCGAGATAGTTTTGCCGTTTATAAATTTATTGAGCATAAGTGGAGTACGCAAAGTTTTTATTTGCTCCATTATCTGCTGCATTTCTCCGCTTGTCAGCGGACAGCCATTGAGACGATCAATGCTCTGATTATTGTCAAAGAGGATATTTGTCCAATTCTGTATCAGATCTTCCTCCGTTGGATACATAATAACTTCCGAAGACCAGCCCTTGTTAAATAGGACTTTTATCAAAGCATCTTCAAATTCTGCCTCTTTTTTGAAGATCATACAAATACCTCCTATACAAACATCTTTTCAAGGCACGCTTTTTTGATATTTTTAAGCTTTTCAAGCTTACGCTGATGAAGGGTGATAAGGGAATCAAGATTACGGAAATAGTCTCCGATTCTCTGCTGTTCTAAGTTATTAATGGGGATATTTACATCAATATCAGCAAGGTCATTTGAATTGATAGCAGGATAACTTGTTCCTGTGCATCTATCTAAAACGAGCTTGACAAAATCTTCATTCTGTAAAAGTGTGAGTAAAAAATAGCCGTCATTTACAGGTCTTAATTGAGCGTATCCAGTTGAGAAAACCCAGTTGTTTTCGTCATTTTCAAAGATACAGTTATTCTTTTGATATGGTCTAACTGTTTGATAAAACACATCGCCTTTTTGTGCTAATCGTTGTGCCCTTGACGGTGCGGAAGATTTGCTTTCTGTCCTGTGCGATAATATATCAGTTCCAACTACCGACTCTAAATCAACGTACTCAAATATATCAGGCAACTCAGATTTAGGATTGAATTCAGCACACTCACCCAGCTTACGCTGTTCCCAAGCGTCAGTAAATCCCTTAAACCGAATTTCGGGATACGGACTGCCATTTTCCGGAAACATTTTTTCGAGCATAGCCTTTTTGACTTTGGTCAATTTGTCATACTTACGCTGATGAAGGGTGATAATGGAGTCGAGGTTGCGGAAGAAAGAGCCGATTGTAACCTGTTCTTCCATTGTTGTGGGCATCATAAGTTCCATATTTGCCATTTGCTTACCAGATACCTCGACAAAAGTTGAGCCAGCACCGACTGTCTCTCCATACCTTTTCATTTCCTCTGAGCGAGAAAAAATGAAATATGAGTCAAGTTCATTTATATGTGGAACAATTGATTGAAAGCCTTGATTAGTGCAGCCTTCCTTGCGTAAAATCGCCGTTTTTCCTATACCCGCACGAGATGTGAATAACACCGTTCCAACGGGTAGCATCTTGGCAGAGCTATTATCATACCCTTGCTGTGTAATCTTTCTTTCGCTTGATGAAACAAAAATTTGATCGGCAATTTCGGCAGGAGCATACCAATCAATATCACCGTCCCAATATTCAAAATTTGAGGTGCTGGGTGTTCCACCGCCTACAATATCAGCAAATTCTCCCAACTTATGCTGTTCCCAAGTATCAGTAAAACCCGAAAATCTTATCTGAGGTATGACTTTTTCTTTAGTCATTTTGCACACCTCCCAACAGTTTCTTGAACTCACCAAGACCTTTCATATCAAATTCATTTCCGCACAGATCGTCAATCATAGAACACAGCTCTTTTTCCGTTTCTGATATCTCAGTTTCAATATCAAAATATGTGTTATCATATTTTTTAGCAAGAGCCGTGATCTTAGAAACAAGGCCGTTAACGATCGTCGAAGGGATAGAATAAAGGTTATCGACAAGGCTCTTTATCCATTTTATCTCAAGCAGTGTTTTGACCTCCTCGTCAGAAAGCCCCTCGATAGTGGTTTTGGTTTTTGCGTGAAGTTCAGCAGTTTCGGTCTTTATCTGCGATTTCAACGCCTTTTCTTCTTTAGAAAAAGCCTCGACCTTTGAAAGCTTTTCAATCAGTGCAAGAGTTTCATCTGACTTAGGTTCGCTCTTCAAAGCCTTTATCTTTTTAGAAATTTCCTTGATGATAAATGCACTATTGTCCTCAGTCAGCTGTTCTTTGCAGGTCTCTTTTTCATCTTCCGTCATATCCTCAATAATTTGTTCATACTCTGACGGGATCTCAGCAAGGCAGCGTTCCTTGGCTTTAAGAGCGTTATACTCCTCGCACAATAGTGTTGTCTGAACAAGTTCAAAAGGAATAACGTGTCCTACCCAACCTTCTTGCGTTTCCTGTTCCTTGCCGTCTTTTTTCTTTATCACAATGTTCGGGTCAACCTTTCTGGTTGCCTCAAAGCCCTCTGTTTGGATTATTTCAAGGTCTACGGCTATCTTTCCCCATTCATCATCAAGAAGCTGATAAGCCTCATACTTATCGACCAACTGAATGTCTGCCAACCGTGCAAAGATATTCTCGCTTATTGCGGTTTCCTCTTTTGATACCTCAACAGTCTCAGCATTTTCAATAAGCTCTTTACGCAGATGATCTTCAAATCCGTTAAATGCCTGCTCATATGCCTGCTCAAATTTTATTACATCGTTGCTCTTGCAAATTGCTGATTTAATATCATCGCAGGCAAGCTGAAGATATGGTGTATCGCTCGTCTTGAACAATTCTTCTCTTAAATTCGGAAAAGCGTTCCAATATTCCACAAGACCATCAACTTCATTCACAGGGATACCGCCAAACATAGAGGCGTAAATATCCCAAGTCTCCGCACTTTCAGAAGAGTCAACATATCTTGGAATATTGAGATTGTAATCATTTTGTCTTATCTCCTCACGAGAAACGACCTTTGAGAACTTCGGCACGCTTGTTCTTGAAGATACCGTATCAACAATACGTTTGATGTCAGACGCTCTAAGCTTATTGTTCTTGCCGTCTTTCACAAATCCTTTGGAGGCGTCTATAATAAGCACGTCGTTATTATCACGCATTTGTTTCAGTATCATAATAATTGTCGGTATTCCAGTTCCAAAAAATATATTTGCCGGAAGTCCGATAATAGTGTCAATATGATTATTCTCAATCAAATTTTTTCTGATTATGCCTTCCTCTCCGCCTCTGAACAGCACCCCGTGCGGAAGAACGATAGTCATAATACCCTCAGGACGAATATGATAAAGATCGTGCAGCAAGAACGCATAATCGGCTTTACCCTTTGGGGCTAGACCAAACCTTGCATAACGAGGGTCTGCCTCTTTCCCTGACGGATCCCAAGGCTGTGAATAAGGCGGATTTGAGACGACTGCATCTACATAAAGAGGCTCGTAAGTTTCCGACGGATTGCTGTCATCAAAATAAGGCCAATCCTCCTCTAATGTATCACCACAGCGTGTTGTGATGTTTGACGGTTTGATTCCTCTCATAACAAGATTCATACGAGTGAGATTGTATGTATTTTCCTTGAGTTCCTGTGCGTAATATTTGATATTATCAGAATTTGTAACATACTTTGAAACGCTCTTGCCAATGTTTATCAGCAGCGAACCAGAACCACTTGTCGGGTCATAGATCTTTATTTCGTCTTTTCCCTTGAGATGCTCAGCAACTATTTCAGACATAAGCACAGACACTTCGTGAGGCGTATAGAACTCGCCTGCCTTTTTGCCCGCATTTGAGGCGAACTTTTCGATCAAATATTCATAAACAAAACCAAGAACATCATAGTCCTGTTTTCCGTCCATAGGAATATCCTTGATAAGCTGTAAAAGCCCGCTGATAGCCTTAGTTCTTGCACCTGAAGTATCTCCAAGCTTTGAAAGACCCGTTTCAAGAGTATCAAATACTTTATCAAAGACCTTTTTGTGAGTGCTTGAAATCAGTCTGCTAAATGCTGATAGGGCGGTAGTAACATTATCTACGCTAAAGTCCTTGCCCATATCGAGCCACGTTGAAAAAAGATCATTATAGCCAATAAAATATCCAATATTCTTTTGAATATACTCGACCGTTTCCTCATCTTCCTCAGTAACGGTTTTGAGCAATTCATCATCATACCCCTCGTCTTTCAAGAATTTTACTTCCTTATCGGACAGGTACTTGTAAAAAATGAAACCTAAAATATAGTCTTTATATTCATTTGCCTCTATTTTTGAACGCATTTTATTAGCGGATTCCCAAATTTTATTTGCCAGCTGTTGTTTGTTCATATATAACTTCTCCTAAATATTCTTGCTTGATTATGACTTACACTTGAAACCTGTGTAAACTCCCGCAAGGAATATTATACTACAATTTGTACAAAATTTCAATACTACACAGCTAAAAATCTAAAAAATAAACAAGAATTTTGAAATATACACTATGTTAGTCTATATTTACTTTTAAACATACTTGGGAACAGCGTAAGCTGTCTGATACACTGAATTTTCTCTCAAATAACACACTTTCAAGAGCAGAATTAAGCGAGGATACAGGCACTTATAAGAATGTTCATTACGGTGATGTTCTTGTAAAATTTGGTGAGTATATTGATGCACAGAGTACCGATCTTCCATACATTGCCGATGATGAAAAAGCGAAGAAATTTGAATCATCAAAATTGCAGGACGGAGATATAATTATTGCCGATACCGCAGAAGATGAAGCTGTCGGAAAGTGCGTAGAAATAGGCAATATCGGGGATTTGAGCATTGTATCAGGTCTGCATACAATCCCTTGCAGGTCAAAGGTGAAATTTGCTCCTGCATATCTTGGGTTTTACCTAAATTCGTCATCGTATCATGATCAATTGATACCGCTTATGCAGGGAATAAAAGTAACATCTATTTCAAAATCTGCTATCTCTGATACGCTGATTTCAGCACCAACAGATTTAAGTGAACAAGGTAAAATTGGTCAGTTCTTCTCCCAACTCGACACCCTTATCACCCTTCATCAGCGTATGTAAATCCCAACGTAAATAAAACCAATTATTACACACCACTTCAGCGTAAGTTAAAAATAATTACAAAAAATACAAGCTATTGACAACCACATCGTTATATGTTATAATACACAAGGAAAAGTTTTAAAATATAACGATCTGCCTACCACATACATAAAAAACATAATCAACCACTTAGAGCTATAAGCTCGTACATATTATCAGGCACGATTTAAAACAACAGGATAACTATATCCTGTTGCCAAATCGTGAATCTGAAATATGTGCGAGCTTTTTTGTTTGCATAAATTACATATATAATAACGGCAACTTGAAAATAGAATAGGAGGTCTGGTAGCGTGAAAAAACTCATCACTCGATCCTGCGAAGAAATAATGACAACTGTGTACAAGCCAATAGAGTTCGTTATAGACGGCTTGATCGCACAAGGTCTGTATATCTTAGCAGGTGCACCAAAGGTCGGAAAGTCTTGGCTGGCACTGGATATGTGCCTGTCAATAGCGAAAGGAGAAAAAATTTTAGGTCTAAAAACTTCACAAGGAACTGCTCTGTATCTGTGTTTAGAGGACAGCTACGCAAGAATACAAAACAGACTCTATGAGCTGACCGATGAACCAACTGAAATGCTTTACTTCTCTGTTATGTCTGACCCGATAGGAGGCGGTCTTGAAGAACAGATCGAAGGCTTTGTGAGTGAACATCGTGATTTGAAAATCGTTTTTATCGACACGCTGCAAATGGTTCGTGGTTCAACAGATTCAGGCTATGGTTCAGATTATAAAGAGCTCTCTGTGCTGAAAGCACTTGCGGACAAACTTGAAATCGCAATAATAGTTGTACATCACACTAGAAAATGCAAAGATATCGACCCGTTCAATATGATCTCGGGAAGTACAGGAATCAGCGGTTGTGTTGACGGAAGTTTGGTGCTTATTGAAAACAAGCGTGGCAGTCGCAATGCTAAACTATTCTGTGTCGGTCGTGACATTGAAAACGCAGAAATTAATTTGCAGTTCGATAGTGATTTGAAAAAGTGGGTCGTTACCGATGAGCCGACCGCTCCAAAAAGTAAGGACAACATTTTTCTTGCGGCATTGTATGTTTACATCAAAAAGAAAATTGATTTTTCAGGTACGGCGTCAGAACTTGTAAGCGAACTAAAAGAAGTCACGCAAGAACAATTCTATCCGAATAGAGTTACAAGAGATCTGGTTCAGAACGGCTATACTCTCAGAAAGTATGGGATAGATTTTCAGTACAAGCGAACTAGAAACGGCAGGCTGATAATTCTTCATTACGACCGTGAGCGTGACAGTAGTGACAGTAAAAACACTAGCGAAGTTACTGTCAACAAGCTGATTCAAAAAGTCTGAAGAACCTTGTAAAATCTTAATTCACAGAGTGTGACGGTAAAATCAAATCAAAGTTTACCGTCAACCCCAATCAGCAAACGTGGGGCGATTTGTGGGCTAAAAAAAAATCAGTCGGGTAAGTTTAGCAGAAACTCACCAAAACCACACAAGTGACCTGCGGCGATATTTTTTTCAATACATCCCCCCTTATTTCAAAATCTCCCCACTTTTTGAAATAACACCCCTCGCTCCCCACTCATTATTTCAAAAACACCCCCTATCAACGTTTACATCCGCAAAATTTACACTTTGTTTACAAAATGTAATCGTTATCCTAAGCAGCCAGCTTAACAAATCGTGGGAATAATGTGGTATAATGACAGTACAAAATAAATGGTGTCGAAAAAATGGCATCATAAAGAATATGGAGGAATGTCATATGGCATATTGTGCGCACTGTGGAAAAGAAGTTGACGACAATGCAGTTGTATGTATCCATTGTGGTTGCCGTACAACGAACGATGCTGGATATTCTGGTGCGAATAATCCTAGTCAAAGAACAACGCAAAGTCAAAAAGGAGTAAGTCTACCAAGCATTTTGGGATTTATAATTTCGTGTGTCTCGGTCGCATTATGTGTGTTCTATTACGTTACTTACAACCATTTAGTAAGTAGTAATTGTACAGTTGTCGGCGCTGTGATATCAGCAATAGGCTTAGCTGATTGTAAACAACAAAACCAAATTGGGCGAGTTCTGTCTATTATAGGCATTATAATAAGTGTAATTAGCATGTTTGGTTCAGAAATCGTTTTAATCGCTTTAAAAGGTGGATATTAGTAATAAAAGTATAGGAGGAATATTTTATGGCATATTGTAGACATTGTGGAAAAGAGATCGATGATCAGGCTGTTGTTTGTATCCATTGCGGATGTGAAACTGATAACGGATACAAACAGAAAATGGCTAACAATTACAACCAGCCGTCTGTTGATTATGAGGCAAAGGCAACGGCTGGACAGATCGTTATCAGTGTGTTGATACCGCTTGTAGGAATAATTCTTTGGGCAGTTTTGCACACAACAAAACCTCGTGCTGCAAAAACTTGTCTTATAACTGGCATTGTAGTGTGGGTAGTTGGAGCCGTGGTAGTTGGTCTAATAAGTGGTCTTTCTGCACCAACAAGATATTACTACTACTGATAAAATAAACAAAAGGGGGATTTTATATGATATGCAGAAAATGTGGTAAAGAGATCGCTGACGAAGCGGTAGTCTGTGTTCATTGTGGAAATACCATTGCAGAAACATCAAGCCAAAGTTTATCTGCCGTTAATGCAGTTCAAAGCACACAAAAAAAGAAAAAAATCATCATATGTTGTGTTGTATTTTTGGTTATAGTGTTGCTAGTCGTAGTATCATCTTCCGAAAAGGAAAGTGCAGAATATTACCTTAGTCATGCTGATTATCAGAATGCATATGAGGTTTCTAGTGGTGCAGATAAAATGGCTGTTTTCATAGAAAATAGTACTATTGTAAAAATGTACAAGATCTATACAGACTTCAAAGATGACTCAGATAAATTCATAACAAATTCGATAAATATCGATAGTGTCTATTACAATAATGCTGATAGTGATAGTATCTATTCCGATCCGTTCTATTTTGTGGTACAGGGCTCAATGGATATACAAAGTTCTACTGACAGTACTGTACATACGGATGCTCCATTTTTATATGAATTTACTTATGAAGATTCAAAATGGAAGATAACAGACGTTAAAATGGAAAACGATAAATATTATGAAGAAGATGAAGATTCAAAATATTTAGATCCTAGAGTGATCGATCGGATAAATGAAACTATAAATTCAGATTCTGCTAATGAGATAAGTCAAATAACAGGTATAGAGGAATGAGGTAATTATATGGCATATTGTAGACACTGTGGAAAATACGTTAAAGACGGAACAGAAATCTGTCCTGAATGTGGGTGCTTGGCAAATGGTGGCACTGGCACAAAAATCGTGAACAAGCCACAAACAAATACTAATCGTACAAGCACTTATAGTTTATCAGATGATTCTGATAATAAGCTAAAAACCGTCCTGATAATAAAAATAATTCTATGCGCAATTGGAATTATATTCGGAGTAGGATTTTTAGCATGGTATTATCAAGCTACATACGAATGGGAACGTTTAGAGTTCGGCGGAGATTTTTATACCGAAATTTACGATGTAACTCAACGTGCGGCAAATAATATTGTAGAGGTGAATCATAATATTGGTTTATGGGGCGGCTGGTTTTTCATTTTTTCATCAGCTTTCTGTTTAGTTTGTTCTATAGGCTCTTATTACAAAGGACTTGCTTTGAACAAGATCAACAGAACTTTGACTGAAATCAAGAATATTAATAATAAATAAACCCCAAAAAAGCGAGCCACCCCAGCTCGCTTTTTTTCCTGCATAAATTCCCCACCTCTGCAAATAATATTACTGCAATTTTGAAAAAACAA
>ERZ1106935.1232-NODE-1232-length-23617-cov-11.758891_pt1 | contig 23617 bp, 19 predicted proteins | sample MGYA00403666_ERZ1106935 | MGnify/ENA primary metagenome ERZ1106935 (study PRJEB35170, sample SAMEA104062452) | human gut metagenome | biome: human gut; feature: human-associated habitat; material: faeces | place: Denmark | collected 2012-11-20 ... | reverse complement strand
GAGCAGCCCTTAACTCGTTGCGGGGAGAGTGGAGTCCAGAGGTAGGGAGGGGGGATTCGAAACACCCCTCCCTACCTCTGGCCCGCGCGGAGCGCATTGCCATTTGACCGAAAGAATAAAATCCGCCCCGTGCCACAAGCGCGAGAGCAAACTTTATCTTCACTTTATTTTATATCACGAGGTATCAAACAATGGAACTTTTTCTGGATGTACTGAGCGAAACTCTGGTGGACACCGCCAAGATGCTCCCCTTCCTGTTTTTAGCCTATCTCTTTATTGAATATGTCGAGACCCGCCACGGTGAGCGCATCGAGGCCCTGCTGGCGGGCGGCGGCCGCTGGGGTGCGGTGCCGGGCGCGGTGCTGGGCTGTGTGCCGCAGTGCGGCTTCTCGGCCATCGCCTCCAACTTCTACGCCTCCCGCGTCATCACGCTGGGTACGCTGATGGCCGTCTATCTCGCCACCAGCGACGAGGCTATCCCCCTGCTGGTGTCCATGCCCGCTTACTGGGATAAGCTGATCCTGCTGATGGTCATCAAAGTCGTGTACGCTGTCTTCGTGGGCTTTCTGCTGGATTTCGTCCTCCGCAAGGCCCTGCCCTGCAGCCTGCGCGGCGGCTACACCGGCCACGCCGACGAGGTGGACTGCCACGAGGAGCACAGCGACGAAGAGGGCCATCCCCAGCCCATCTGGAAGGCCGCGCTCCGCCACACCCTCGAGATTTTTGTCTTTATCTTCGTGTTCAGCCTCGTGTTCGGCCTCATCGTCGAGGGCGTCGGCGAGGATGTCTTCGCCTCGGTGCTGGGCCGGATGGGCTTCTTCCAGCCGGTGGTGGCCGCACTGGTGGGCCTTGTCCCCAACTGTGCCGCCAGCGTCCTGATGACCCAGCTCTACGTCGAGGGCGCACTCCGCTTTTCGAGCCTCGTGGCCGGACTCTGCACCGGCGCGGGCGTGGGCCTCGCCGTGCTGTGGCGGGTGAATCCCTCCTGGAAGCAGAACCTCTTCATCACCGGCCTGACCTGGGCCTGCGGCGCCGCTGTGGGCGTGGGCATCCAAATCGTGGTGGCCTTCATCGCCTGAGTATTTGCAAAGCACCTGCACCTTTTCTTCGGAAAAGCGTGCAGGTGCTTTTTGTTTTGGAGACAAAGCCTCCATTTTGTGATATACTCAACTTATATATAGATATAAGGAGAACACCATGCAATATAAAATTCTCGCAAGCGATTACGACAACACCCTCGTCCCCTTCGGGGAAAACCAGCCCCGTCCGGCCACGGTCAAGGCCGTGAAGAAGCTTCAGGCCGCCGAGGGAAAATTCGTGCTCAGCACAGGCCGGGCCTGGTCAGCCATCAACCGGAAAGGTCAGCTGGGCGGCATCCGGTTCGACTATGCCATCACCTGCAACGGTGCCTGCGTCGTGGACAAGAACGGCACCATCGTGGCAGAACACCCCATGACCAACGAAGAGATGTACGCGCTGGTGGATTTCTGTGAGGACTACAACTACCCCCTGCAATTTGACTTCAAGGATGCATACTATGCCTACTGCGAGTATGACATCCTCCACAAGTACTACGATCAGATGAACAGCGTCGGTCTGGACTGCGTGGACGGCGAAGACCAGGACCGCCATCTCATCGATATGCCTCACGCGGCGTTCTGCATCTTCCCCGAGGGGGCGCTGGAGCGGTTCAACGAAAAGTACGGCCACCTCGGCCTTCACTTCATGCAGGTGGGCGGCCAGCTGCCCGACGGCTCCCACTTCTATGACATCGTGCGGGGCGGGATCGACAAGGGCGCGGGCCTCGCAGACCTTTGCGAAAAGATGGGCCTCTCCCTCGCCGAGGCCGTGGCGGCAGGCGACTCCGCCAACGATGTCGGGATGCTGAAAGCAGCCGGCCTCGGCTGCTGCATGTCCAACGGCACCGACGAAGCCAAAGCCGCCGCTGACCGCGTCATCGGCGATGTGCGGGAAGACGGACTTGCTGCCCTTATTGAAGAGCTGTGGTTCGACGGCCCGAAGGCGGAGCCCTCCGACCGCAGCTTCGGCTCTGCATGGGAGACGATGGAACGATGAGCTTCGCACCCGTTTACTCTGAAAACAGCCGCGCCCTCATCCTCGGCACATGGCCCAGCCCCAAAAGCCGGGAGATGGCCTTCTACTACGGCCACCCGCAGAACCGTTTCTGGCCCATGATGGCGGCCCTCACCGGCGAGCCTGTCCCCGCCCGGGAGGACATCGAGGCCAAAAAAGGCATCATCCTCCGCCATGGCCTCGCCCTGTGGGACACGCTGGAAAGCTGCACCATCACCGGCGCGTCGGACGCCTCTATCCGGGACGTGGTGCCGAACGACATTGCATCTCTTTTGGCAAAAGCACCCATTGAGGCAGTGTTCTGCAACGGGGCCACGGCCTACCGCATCTATACAAAGTATCTGCTGCCGGTGTCCGGCATCCTGGCGGTCAAGCTGCCCAGCACCAGCCCCGCCAACGCCGCCTGCCGCCCCGAAACCCTGCGCGAGGTCTGGGGCGAGGCCCTCAAAGATTATATAACCGTTTCCAACCTGTAAATTATTCATGAAACACTTGCGTTTTGTGTATAAAAGGATTTATTATGGAAGAGTACAAGGGGCGGTGCGCCCCTTCGGGAAAGGAGAAAATGCATGAGCAAAGTTATCCGCACCCAAAAGCCCAGCGTCCTGCCGTGGTATGCGGCAGCGCTGGTGTTCGCGGTGCTGTGCGCGGTGCTGCCAGCATATAAGCTGTGGGCGCTGCTGCTAGCGCTGGGCGGCGCAGCCGTGATGTTCGGCGTGGCAAAGAAGGTCTGCCCGACCCGGGTGGTGGAGCATGAAGTGCCTTTCCACACCGGCAGCGACGATGTGGACGAGATGCTGGCCGACATCCAGCAGAAGCTGGATGCCCTCCACGCGCTGAACGAGGCCCTGCCCGACCCGGAGCTTTCCGCCGCCATGACCCGGATGGAAAAGGCAGGCCGCTCCATCATGGAGACGGTGGAGGCCAGTCCCGCCAAGGCAAAGCAGGTACGCCGCTTTGCGAACTACTATCTGCCCGACGCGGTGAACGTACTGGAGCAGTACGCAAAACTGGCCCGCCAGGGCGTGCGGGGCGAAAATGCCGCTTCGATTCGGGCAGAGGTGGAGCGGAACGCGGCTTCCATCGCCACTGCATTCGAAAACCAGCTGGATGCACTGTATGCCGCTGAAAGCATGGACCTCTCGGCGGATCTGACGGTATTGCAGAATATGCTCAAAGGACAAGGCTTAGGCTAAACGTCTGATTTGGAAAGGAAGGAATCTCTCATGGCTGATAATACGTTCAATTTTGACTTAGACGCACCCGCTGTTCCCACCCTGACCCTCGACCCGGTGGAAGCACCTGCCGCCGAGGAAAAGCAGCCCGAACCCGCTGCGGCCCCCGAGGCCGAACAGGTCAAGCTCAGCCCCGAGGAGCAGGCGATGGTGGACGCCTTCGCTCAGAAGATCGACATCACCAACAGCCAGCAGGTGCTGCAGTACGGCTCCGCCTGCCAGAAGAAGATCGGTGACTTCTCCGAGGCGGCACTTTCCAAAGTGTCCACCAAAGACCTTGGCGAGGTGGGCGGCATGATCACCGACCTTATCGGGGAGCTGAAGAACTTTGACGCCGCCGAAGAGGAAAAGGGCATCCTCGGCTTCTTCAAGAAAAAGGGTAACCAGCTCGACAACATGAAGACCAAGTACAGCAAAGCGGAAACGAACGTCGAGACCATCCAGTCCGCCCTCGAAAAGCATCAGGTGCAGCTGCTCAAGGATATTGCGATGCTGGACAAGATGTATGAGCTGAACATGGCCTATTTCAAAGAGCTGAGCATGTATATCCTCGCGGGCAAGAAGAAGCTGGCCGACTTCCGCGCCCACGAGCTGCAGCAGGCGATGGACAAGGCAAAGGCTTCTGGCCTGCCTGAGGACGCACAGGCCGCACGCGATCTGGCCGACCAGTGCGAGCGCTTTGAGAAAAAGCTCTACGACCTTGAGCTGACCCGCACCATCAGCCTGCAGATGGGTCCTCAGATCCGGCTTTTGCAGAACAATAACTCCATGATGGCCGAGAAGATACAGTCCACCATCGTCAACACCATCCCCCTGTGGAAGAACCAGATGGTGCTGGCACTGGGTCTGGCCCACAGCCAGCAGGCCATGCAGGCCGAACGTGCCGTCACCGACATGACCAACGAGCTGCTGAAAAAGAACGCCGACGCCCTCAAAATGGGCACCATCGAGACGGCCAGGGAGTCTCAGCGCGGTGTCGTGGACATCGAAACCCTGCAGCAGACCAACAAGAGCCTTATCGAGACGCTGGACGAGCTGAACAAGATCCAGAGCGAGGGCCGCGCAAAGCGTGCCGCTGCCGAGCAGGAGCTCACCCGCATCGAAGACGAGCTGAAACAGAAGATGATGGAGATCCGGAGCTGAAATGGCAAACGCAGATTTTTCCAGACAACAGAATCAACCCACCGGCGGCTTTGACGCTTCCAGCTATCGCGCCGCAGCGCCCGCCGAGGAGGAAGTGCGGCTGACGCCCTTCCAGCAGAAGCTGGCAGGCCTCGAAAAGGCCCTGCCTGCCGCGCTGAGCAAGCAGGCCGTGGCCGTGGCGCTTTGCATCGTGGTGATGCTGGGGTGCTTTGTCGGCTTTGGCGGGGCGAAGCTCCGGGCAAAGTACGACACGGTGAAGAACGGGTTCACCACCGGCGTGGCCGCAGACAGCGGCTATACCCTGAATGAGGAGTTGACCACACGGCTCAACACGGCCGCCAACATCATCACCACCGCATCCAACACACTGGGTACAGACAGCACCGAAGTGCAGACGGCACAGGCTGCGCTGGACTCTTTTTCTGCCTGCCTCGGGGCGGTGCAGTCCGATGGCAAGATCCACGCACCGGACTCTCTGAGTGTTTACACCGGCGGCAGGATGCATATGCTCTACCAGTCGAACGAGACGCTTGGCACAGCCATCGGCCAGCTCTACGCCAAATTGCAGGAGCAGGCCGCAGACCCCATGAAGATGGGCGCAGTGCAGGGGCAGTACAGCCAGTTCAACAGTGCGCAGACCATCATCAGCAACCTGCATTATAACGATGCAGTCCAGAGCTACCAAAAAGACGTCGGCGGCTTCCCGGCCAGCGTGCTGGGTAAGCTGTTCGGCATACAGGAGGTGGAACTTTTCGCATGAAGACGATGAAAACACTTTCCCGCCGCATTGCGGCACTGCTTCTTGTCGTGACCGTTGGCATCACGGCGCTTGCACCGGCAGCTTCGGCCTCCAGCATCCAGCTGCCCAGCCTGCCGAAAGATCAATGCGTGGTGGACGACGCCGGTGTGCTGAGCGACAGCACCACCTCGGAGCTCGAGACCCTCAACGCACAGCTCTCTTCCAGCTGCGATGGCGCACAGATCGGCGTGCTGACCGTGGACTACACCGGCAGCGCCACCACCGAGGACTACGCCACTGAAGCCTTCAACACCTGGGGCATCGGCAGTTCCAGCAAGAACAACAGCGTACTCATCCTGCTGGTGATGCAGTCGGACCAGTACGCCGACGGCGACTACTATCTGACCTACGGTGACGGCTTCCGCAGCACCATGCTGGCCGATCAGGCAAGCACCCTCGTGCAGACCATGGAGGACGATTTCGCCGCCAAGAAGTACGACGCCGCCGTCCTCACCTGCGCCACCAATGTGGCCAATACCATCGCAGAGGTGTACGGGGTCACTCTGAGCGGCGGGACCATCTATTCCGACGGCTCTGACACCCAGACCACCCGGCCCTCCGTCGAGCCTGTCCCGCCCCAGAAGCACTACTCCATCTGGGAAAACTTTATCGGCGGCATTTTCTCCATGCTTGCTTATATCATCCTGTTTATCGCAGTTTTCTTTATCTTTATCACCCCTCTCGGCCACTCCTTCGGCTGGTTCTGGGGGCCGTTTGGCTGGTTCGGCGCACGGCGTTGGCACAGAGGCCCGCGCCCTCCCCGCGGCCCTTACGATGACTTCGGCCCCGGCGGTGGTTTCTATGGCGGCCCTCGCGGCCCGAGAGGCCCCCGGGGGCCTCGTCCTCCCCGTGGAGGCGGTTTCGGCGGCTTTGGCGGTATGGGCGGCGGCTCCGGTTTTGGCGGAGCCGGGCGCGGCGGCGGCAGCTTTGGCGGCATGGGCGGCGGCAGCAGCCACGGCGGCGGAGCCGGACGCGGACGCTGATAGTATGACAAAAGGGAAGCCCCATCGTCAGATGGGGCTTCCCTTTTGTCTATTTGTTATTTGATGCAGCTCGAGCAGGGGCTGTAGCCTGCGGCCACAGCTTCATCATAGCTCGAGAACAAAATCTGGTTCTTCTCCGCCGGGAGATTCGGGCAACTGGGCAGATGGAACTTTTTGCTGTTCACGTTGCCGATGTAGGCCTGCTGGGCCGTGCTGGACGCTGCCGGGTCGGTGGGGTTCAGCTCAGCGTCGGTGGCGAAGTGTTCGGTGGCCACCGTGTAGTTCTGGCCGTCACTGGAAACGGTGATCGTCCCCAGCAGGTCGGTGCGGTAGACGTCCACACCGGCGTCCCGCAGGATGCTCAGGGTCTCCTCGTGGGGGTGGCCGTACTTGTTGTTGACCCCGCAGGAGATGATGCCCATCTCGGGCAGGACAGCGTTCAGGAAGACGTAGCTGGTGGAGGTGCTGGAGCCGTGGTGGCCCACCTGTAAGACATCCACCTTGAGGTTTGCGCCGCTGTTCACAAGGTCGCGCTCGGCGTCGGCCTCCATATCACCGGTGAGCAGGAAGCTCGTCGCGCCGTAGTCGATGCGCAGGACGATGGAGGTATCGTTGGTGTCATCGTACTGCGCTACCGGGCCAAGCATGGTCACAGTGGCGCTGCCCAGCGCCCACTGGGTGCCTACGGCAGGTACTTCGACCTGTAAGTTCTGCTGCTGGGTGTACTTGACGAAATCCTTGAAGCACTTGGTGGAGGCTTCCGTCACGGGGCTGTAGACGTGGCAGGCCGGGAAATAGGCCAGCGCAGCGGCCAGACCTCCCACATGGTCTTCGTGAGCGTGGGAGCAGAAGACGTACTCCAGCTGCTCGACCCCCTGACTCTGCAAGTAGGAGACCACCAGACTGCCGTCGTCCACATTGCCGCCGTCATAGAGCATGAACTGTCCGTCGCACTCCACCAGCACGCTCAGCGCTTGCCCCACGTCGATGAAGTGCATCTGGAAGGCGGCGTCCTGCCCGTCGGAAGGCGTCGTTCCGGTCTGAGAAGCTGCCGGGTTCAGCATGACGCCGCCGCTGCCTCCCGGGACGATGGAAGAGGTGTCACAGCCCACGAGGCCCAGCGCAAGGGCTGCGGCCAGTGCCAGCGCAGCGAGGCGGCTCATGAGCGTTTGAGCGGTCACTTTTTCTTTTTTGAAGTTTTCCACGATGTATTCTCTTTCTGTTGATTGCTTTTCGGTTTATGTGCAGGAGCCGAATGGGGCGCAAAACGCGCGCCGGGGCTGGGCTGACGGCCTGCCGGGCTGCGGCCCGCCGGGGCGGTGGAGCGGCTCTGCGGCTTGCCGCCCTTGCCTCTGGGCCGGACGGTGTAGGTGCCGTCGCCGTGGATGGTCACATCGGCGGCCTCGGCTCTGCGGGCCGAGCGCTGGACCGCAATGCGGCCCTCGGCGGGAACCAGCAGGGGGATGAGGTCTTCGCGGTGGGTCATTTTCAGTGCCTTGATGACCTTTTCGGCGTTGCGGGGCTCATAATACTGGAGCAGGGCGCGCTGAAGTGCCTTGCCCTCAGCGGTCTTTTCCACAAACACCGGCTTCAAAGTGTAGGGGTCGAGGCCGGTGTAGAACATACAGGTGCTCACGGTGCCGGGCGTGGGATAAAAATCCTGCACCTGCTCGGGGCGCATATGGTTCTTGTAGAGGTATTCGGCCAGATAGACGGCATCCTTGAGGGTGCTGCCCGGGTGGCTGGACATGAGATACGGCACGAGGTACTGCTTTTTTCCTGCCTTCCTGCTCAGCTCGTAGAACTTATCCTTGAACTTGTTGAAGGTCTCGATGGGGGGCTTGCCCATGTAGGCGAGGGTGTTGGGGGCGCAGTGCTCCGGCGCGACCTTCAGCTGGCCGGAAACGTGGTACTCCACCAGCTCCTTAAAGAAGGTGTCATCGGGGTCGGCCATCAGGTAATCAAAGCGGATGCCGCTGCGGATGAACACCTTCTTGACGCCGGGCAGCTCCCGGACGCGGCGGAGGATTTTCAGGTAATCGCTGTGGTCCACGATCATGTGGGAGCAGGTGGTGGGGGCGAGACAGTGCTTGCCGCCGTTGCACATCCCCCGCAGCATCTGCTCGCGGCAGGATGGGAAACGGAAGTTGGCGGTGGGGCCGCCGATGTCGTGGATGTAGCCCTTGAAATCCGGCTCGTGGGTCATCCGCTCTGCTTCGGCCACGATGCTGTCGGCGCTGCGGCTGGTGACCCGGCGGCCCTGATGCAGCTGGATGGCGCAGAAATTGCAGCCGCCGAAGCAGCCGCGGTTCTGGATGATGGAGAACTGCACCTCCCGGATGGCAGGCACACCGCCCATGGCCTCGTAGATGGGGTGGCAGCGGCGGGTGTAAGGCAGGGCGTAGACCTTATCCAGCTCCCAGCGGACGAGGGGCTTTGCGGGGATGTTCTGCACGAGGTACCTCTCGCTCTGCTTCTGGACGATGATATTGCCGCTGACGACGTCCTGATTGTCCATCTGGATGCGGCAGGCTTTCGCATAGGCCACCTTATCGGAGGCGACCTTCTTGAAGCCCGCGCACTCCACATACCGCTCGGGCAGGTGGTCGAAGTCGGTCAGGTAGCAGGTGCCGTCCACATCGGTGATGCTCTCCACCGGCTCCCCTGCCGCCAGACGGCGGGCGATCTCCACGGTCTGGTGTTCCCCCATGCCAAAGCTGATGATGTCCGCGCCAGAGTCCTCGGCGATGCTGGGCAGGACGGTGTCCAGCCAGTAGTCGTAGTGGGCAAAGCGGCGGAGCGATGCTTCCAGACCGCCCAGAATGACGGGCAGGTCGGGGTATGCCCGCTTGGCAAGTCTGGTGTAGACGGTGGCGCTGCGGTCGGGCCGTGCGCCGCCTTTGCCGCCGGGCGAATACTCGTCCTCCGCGCGGGGGATCTTTGCGACGGAATAGTGACTCACCATGCTGTCCACATTGCCGCCGCCGATGAAGAAGCCGTACTTCGGCTTTCCGAACCGCTTGAAGTCCTCGCAGTCGGTGTAGCGGGGCTGGGCCAGCACGCCCACCTTGTAGCCCTCGGCTTCCAGCAGGCGGCTGATGATGGCGGTGCCAAAGCTGGGGTGGTCCACATAGGCGTCGCCGCCCACCACCACGAAGTCCAGCTGATCCCATCCCCGGGCCTCCATGTCGGCCCGGCTGATGGGGAGAAATTCGGTGTAATGCTCCATAGTTATCCTTTTTCTTTCATGATGCCTGCCCTATCCAGCAGGGCTCTATTGCTCCCGAAATCAAACATTCTATTCATCCGGCGTGAGCCTGTCCGGTACGCCAGCGGCTTCCCTAGTAGGGAAGCCGGCAAAGCCGTCCGGCTTTGACTGAGAGGTTATTCATCCGGCTGATTCATCTGCATTTCCAGCCACTGCTGGCGGCTGATGAGGACAGCGCGGGGCTTTGCGCCCTCGTAGGGGCCGATGATGCCCTTTTCTTCCATCTCGTCCATGATGCGGGCGGCGCGGGCATAGCCCAGCTTGCAGCGGCGCTGCAGCAGGCTGGTGGACGCCTGGCCGGCGTCGATGACCACCTCCACGGCCTGCTTGAGCATCGGGTCACTGCCGCCCTCCTCGTCGGAGTCGGCAGAGCTGCCGCCCTTCTTGCCGTCCTGGATGGCGTGTTTTTCCATGGCCTCTATCATGGCCTCGTCGTACTGGACGGTGGCGCTCTTCTTGATGAAGTCCAGCACACGGCTGATCTCCTCATCCCGCACAAAGGTACCCTGGATACGGGTGGGCTTGGGTGCGCCCACGGGCATGAAGAGCATATCGCCCATGCCCAGCAGCTTTTCGGCACCGGCACCGTCGAGGATGGTGCGGCTGTCCACCTGACTGGACACGGCGAAGGCGATGCGGCTGGGGATGTTGGCCTTGATGAGGCCGGTGATGACGTCCACGCTGGGGCGCTGGGTCGCCACGATGAGGTGCATACCGGCGGCGCGGGCCTTCTGGGCGATGCGGCAGATGGAGTCCTCGACATCCTTGCCGACGACCATCATCAAATCGGCCAGCTCGTCGATGATGATGGCGATATAGGGCATCTTCTCGAGGTTCGGGTCCGCTGCCGCCAGCTTATTGAAGGACTTGATGTCGCGGACGTTGTTCTCCGCGAAGAGGTGGTAGCGGCGCTCCATCTCCTGCACTGCGCCGCCCAGTGCGCCGGCTGCCTTGCGGGGCTCGGTGACGACGGGCATCAGCAGGTGGGGGATGCCGTTGTACTCAGCCAGCTCGACGACCTTGGGGTCGATGAGCAGGAGCTTGACGTCCTCGGGGCTGGAGCGGAACAGCAGGCTCATGATGATGCTGTTGACACAGACCGATTTACCGCTGCCTGTACTGCCCGCGATGAGCAGATGGGGCATCTTGCACAGGTCGGCCACCTGGGCCACGCCGGCGATGTCCTTGCCCAGCGCAATGCCCATCGGCGAGGTCATCCGCAAAAAGCTCTGGCTCTCGAAGACGCTGCGGATGTAGACCGGCGTTTTCTTATGGTTCGGCACCTCGATGCCCACGGCAGGCTTGCCGGGGATGGGAGCCTCCATGCGGACATCGGCCACCGCCAGGTTCAGGGCGATATCGTCCGCCAGCGAAGTGATGCGGCTTATCTTGACGCCCGCCATGGGCTGGACTTCATACCGGGTGACCGACGGGCCGCGGGAAATATCCAGCACACGGGTGCGGACGCCGAAGCTTTCCAGCGTGTCCACCAGCTTCTGGGCGTTGGCTTTCAACTCGTCTTCCGCGCCGGAGTCGCTTTCCTCCGGGGCGCGCTCGAACAGCTCGATGGACGGGTACTGATACTGGAAGCTCTCCTCCGTCTCCGCCTCTTCGGCGGGGGCGTTCGCAGCCTGCTCCTCGGAGACAGCGGGCTTTTCCATGGCGGCTGCCACCAGCGTGTTGAGGTCTTTTTCCTCCACCGGGTCGCTGGTGATGCTGATCCAGCCGTCCTCATCCGGCTCAGAGCGGAACGCCGCAGCATTCTCGGCGCTGACCGGCTGCGGGGCCGGTTCCGGAGTCGGGGTCAAATCATAGAGCGGGATGCCGAAGGAGAGCGGCGGCTCAGGCGCGGGCTGCTGTTCCGGCTCTTCTACCGGGGCAGCGGGCGTAACGGTGGGCGTCACCGTCGGCTCGGGCTGGGCCGTGAAGAAGTCCTCAGCGGCGGTATCCACAGCGTCCGGGACGATGGGCGTCACGGTGGGGCGGATGGGCGCACGGCGGAGCGGGTCCATGCCGAAGGTGCCGCCGGGGCCGAGGATGATGGGCTCGATGGGCTCACTGCCGCCCTCGGTGACAGTGGTATGGTCAGGGCCTAAATCAATATCGAAGGGCGCACGGGGCCGGGACTTTTCCACCTGTACGGGGGCAGGCTCGGGCTGAGGCGGGGTCTGCGCTTCCGGTGCGGGCGCAGGGGCAGGCTCCGCCTGTTCGCCGCTCTGCATCACCTGATGGCCCCAGTGGAAGACGCCAGCCAGCCAGCCGGGAGGCTGGATATGGAAGGCGGGCGCGGCAGGCTCTTCGCCGCCGCAGCAGTCCTTGCCTTCGCCCACTTCGTCTTCCGGCAGGTCGTCGTCATAGGCCGCGTATTCCTCCGCCTCGGCCTCCTCGGCGGCGCGTTCTGCCAGACGCTCGGCCCGGCGGGCGGCATTCTGCTCGTGGACGGCAAGGCCCTTTTCGTGGACGCTGCCGCCCACGTTACAGAGCCACTGCCAGCACTCGGCGGGCGTAACGTCAAAAATGTACAGGCTGGCGCAGGCCGCCAGCGCCGCCATGACCAGATTGGCGGCGGGTCTGCCGCAGAGCAGCAGGAGCGTCCCGCCCAGCACAGCGCCCAGCGCACCGCCCGAGAGCCATGCGCTCATACCATTATGATAACAGGCAGCGGTCATCTGCGCGGCGGTCTGGTCGGTGGGGATGTCAGAAAAGACGATGACCGTGCCGCTGGCGAAGATGAGCCCCAGCGCCAGCTTTGCGATGTGGGGCAGAAGGTCTTCGCCCCGGGTGTAGAGGATGGCCAGATAGCACAGCGCTGCGCCCAGCACGAAACTTCCGCAGCCGAACACGCCGAACAGGACATCGTGCATCGTGCGCCAGGCCGAACTGCCCGGCACGAAAGCCAGCGCCATGAGCACCAGCCCCGCAAACAGGGTGATGAGCCCCGCGGGCATCCGGTCCTGTGTCCGGTTCTTGCGGCGCGAGGCTGTGCTGCGCCCGGAGGTCTTGCGTTTTCTCTTTGCCATGTTTCCTAAAACCCGTTCCTTATTTTATATCATGAAGCAGGGCGCGCTCAGGGCGGCTCTGTCGGTGACGATGGAAGAATTTCGATACTACTCGATTCTTTCATTGTACCACGGGAAAAGTCAAATGGCAATTTATTTCCCCTCGATTTCTCGGTAGAGCCATGCCAGTGCATCCGACAGCCCGCCCAGCTCGTCGATGAGCTTTTCCCGCACGGCTTTTCGGCCATCCAGCACGGTGCCGACGTCCATGACCAGCTCGCCCGTGCGCATCATCAGCTCAGTATAACGCTTCTCCGAGATGCCGCTGTGGGACGCCACGAAGCCGGTGATGCGCTCCTGCATCTGCTCGAACCAGCGCATGGTCTGGGGCACGCCCAGTATCATGCCGGAATGGCGGACGGGGTGGACCGTCATGGTGGCGGTAGGCACGATGAAGCTCCGCTGGGCGCTGACGGCCAGCGGGATGCCGATGGAGTGGCCCCCGCCCAGCACCACCGCCGCACTGGGCTTGGAGATGCTGGCGATGAGCTCCGCCAGCGCAAGCCCCGCCTCCACATCCCCGCCCACCGTATTGAGCAGGACCAGCAGGCCCTCGATGGCGGGGTCTTCCTGCACGGCCACCAGCTGGGGGATGACATGCTCATATTTTGTGGTCTTCTGGCCCTGAGGCGCTTCCACATGGCCCTCCACCTGCCCGATGACCGTCAGACAGTGGATGGCGTGAGCTCCCCGGGTGCGGTAAACGCTGCCCATATCCTCGATCTGCTCTTTTTCCAGCCGCTGCTGCTCCACGGGGATGTTCTTCTCTTCCTGTGACATTCTGCGCATCCTCCTTTTTGCTTCATTTCAGCTTGTCCGGCATTCCTTCCGGTTATACTTCGGTAAAGATTTCTTTTCTTTCTCAAAAAAATGTGCCAAATGGTTTGACATTCTCTCTTCGCGCTGTATACTTTATACTAGAGATAAGATTGTCAAATATGTATCATTATTGTACAAGAAAGTACAAATCTTTTGCCGGAGCACCCTGCCGCTGCGCACTTCTCCCCGGCAATGCTGCGGATAAAAAGAAAGGAGACCCCCCTATGAACACTCCCGGCAAAGCTTCTCTGCCCGTCATCAAGCGCCTGCCCAAATACTATCGCTACCTGCGCACCCTGAAGACCGACGGCATCACCAGCATCTCATCCCGTGAGCTGGCCGCCCAGATGGGTACCACTGCCTCTCAGGTGCGGCAGGACTTCAACTGCATCGGCGACGTGAATGGCCGTCAGGGCATCGGCTACTCGGTGGAGAACCTGCTGAACATCCTTGAGCAGCTGCTCTTTGGCAACGGCGACCTCCTGCCCACCATCCTCATCGGCTGCGGCCGTCTGGGCAAGGCTGTGAGCCGCTTCATCACCACCGACACCAACGGCTACAAGCTCATCGCCGCCTTCGACAACGCCTCCGACGAGGTGGGCAAAGAGATCAACGGCATCCAGATCTTACACAGCGACGAGCTGGAAGCTTTCTGCGCCGAGCACCACCCCGAGGTGGCTGTGCTCTGTCTGCCCCGCAGCGGCGCAGAGGAGATCAGCGGCCGCTTGGTGGCTCTGGGCATTCAGGGCTTCTGGAACTTCTCCCACTACGATCTGTCTGTCCCCTACCCCGACGTGGTGGTGGAGAATGTCCACCTCGGCGACAGCCTGATGAGCCTGGGCTACCGGCTGCGCAATCAGGACTGAGCAGATACGATCGATAATACAGGCCCTCTCCGTCAGGCTTTGGCTGAGAGAGTCCTTTCATAAGGAGACTTTTTCGACATGGCAAAGCTTTATTTCCGTTACGGCGCAATGAACAGCGGCAAGAGCACCGCGCTGATGCAGGTGGCCCACAACTACGAGGAGCAGGGGATGCGGGTGCTCATCCTCAAGCCGAAGGTGGACACCAAGGGCAGCGGCGACCTCGTGAGCCGTCTGGGCGTCCGCCGCCCTGCCGACCTGCTGGTGCCGCCGGACATGGACCTGGTGGAGGCCGTCCGGGCCGCCAGCAGCGAGGGCCGGCCTCTGGCCTGTGTGCTCTGTGACGAGAGCCAGTTCCTCACTGCCGAGCAGGCTGAGCAGCTGTTTATGGTGACGGTAGAGCTGAACATCCCCGTCATCTGCTACGGCCTGCGCTCCGACTTCTCCCTCAAGGGCTTCCCCGGCTCCACCCGGCTTCTGGAGCTGGCCCACACCATCGAGGAGATGAAGACCATCTGCACCTGCGGCCGCAAGGCCACCTGCAACTGCCGCAAGGTCAACGGCCGCTTCGTCTTTGAGGGCGAACAGGTAGCCATCGACCTTGAGAACGACGTCCAGTACGTCAGCATGTGTCCCCAGTGCTACTTCCGGGAGCGCAGCGCCTTCTACGCCGCCCGCCGGTGACTCTTTTCCTGATCTTATGCCGTCCGCACGCCGGACGGCATTTTTTGTATCTTTTCTGCATCCGTGATATATCAGTCGCTCCCAAATTCGCGCGTTTTTTGCGCTATTGATATATCAGCTCAGGGCCGGAACTTTCTGTTATCGTTGCTTTTAATGTATACAACGCTCTTTCAACAAATTCTGCCTCGGCTACAAAATTCTTGCAATTCAGGCCAATCTTCCCCTGTTGCATCCCAGTTTTCTATGCAAATCGTTGAAGTATACAAGTTGCACAGTTTTTCGGTCCAAGTTTATTCATTCTGGCAATGACGTCAAAACCGGGCAAAAAATAAGCGCAATATTTGTACGTTTTCTGCCGCTATCACTACAATTTGCATCTTTCTTTTTTTTCTTGCTTTTGGTATCATATTTGTATACAACGGATGCTTTGCAGAGGCGTCCATGCAAGAAGATGTTTTCTACATAGGAGGAGAACGAAAATGAGCAAGGCAATTTCTCGTCGTGACTTTCTGAAGGTCTCTGGCGCTGTGGGTGCTGCCGGCCTGCTGGCCGCCTGCGGCGGCTCCAGCAATGCTGGTTCTACCGCCGCTTCCACTGCCGCTTCTTCCGCCGCAGCTTCTGTGGCTGGTCTGTCTTCTGACCCCGTCACCCTGACCATGAGCTGGTGGGGCGGCGAGTCCCGTCACAACGCTTACCAGGAGGCCATCAAGGCTTTCTCTGCTGAGCACAGCACCATCACCGTCAACCCCACCTTCGCTGCATGGTCCGGCTGGGAGGACACCATGTCCACCAAGTTCGCAGGCGGCGTCGCTGAGGATGTCTGCCAGATCAACTGGAACTGGCTGTACAACTACTCCAAGAACGGCCAGACCTTCATCGACCTGAACAGCGTCTCCGAGTACCTCGACCTGACCCAGTGGGATGAGGCCAAGCTGGCTGCCTGCAACGTGGCAAACTCTCAGCAGTGCGTACCCGTGTCTATGACCGGCCGTATCTTCTACTGGAACAAGACCACCTTCGACAAGGCCGGCATCTCCTTCCCCACCACTCTGGACGAGCTGATGGCTGCCGGCAAGACTTTCCAGGAGAAGCTGGGCGATGACTACTATCCCCTGCACCTGGGCGCATACGACCGTATGATCCTGATGGTGTTCTACCTCGAGAGCAAGTATGGCAAGGACTGGGCCGACCCCTCCACCTCCACCCTGAACTACGATGCCGACCAGATCGCTGAGGGCATCGACTTCATCAAGAGCCTGGTCGAGGGCCACGTCATCATGAGCCTGCCCACCTACTACGGCTCCAACGGCGACAATGCCGCTCACCAGTCCACCGAGTGGATCACCGGCAAGCTGGCCGGCTGCTTCGAGTGGGACTCCTCCGCTACCAAGTACGCTGACGCTCTGGACGAGGAGAACAAGGCCGGCTTCACCGTGGGCGAGGAGATCAAGTTCGGCGATTACAACGGCGGCTTCTCCAAGGTCTCCATGGGTCTGGCCATCACCAAGACCTGCGAGCATCCCGCAGAGGCAGCTACCCTCATCAACTTCCTGCTGAACGAGACCGCAGGTGCCGAGATCATGGGCTCCGAGTGCGGCATCCCCGCCTCCAAGGCTGGTCTGGCTGCTGCTCAGAGCGCCGGCAAGATCAAGGAGCTGGTCGCTGAGGCAAACGGCAAGGTCATGGCCTTCGTTTCCAACCAGCTCGACCCCCTGTTCGAGTCCAACGACCTGAAGGCTACCGGCACCGGCGTCTATCAGGAGGTGTTCGACACTCTGGATTACGACAATGTTTCCGGCGCTGACCTGGTCGATACCCTGCTGGACGGCATGGAATCTGTCGGCTACACCGTCTGATTTCCGCCTCATGGACTTTTTGCGGCCCGCACACGCGCGGTGTTGACACGGGCCGCCCCGCATAAAGGAGTCTTGCAAGGGGCATCCCTTCCACCTACGGACGGATGCCCCTTTTTTGCAAGACGGTGATGACATTTTTTTGACAAAAATGTGTCCAAACTATTGTGCGGCGTACAAGACATATCCTTATAAAAGGAGGACCCCTGGATGAAAGAAAGCAAAGCGCCCTCTCTCGGGCGTACCCCGGCCCAGAAGTTTTTTGACAAATGGCAGGGCCTGTTCTACCTGATCCCCTGGATCATCGGCTTCGTCGTCTTCAAGGCCATCCCGTTCGGCCAGTCTCTGTACTACAGCTTTACGGATATGGACTTCTTCAACGGCATCCATCAGTATGGCATCATGAACTATGTAGACGCCTTCACCACTCCCAAGATCACCAAGGCGCTCATCACCACCTTCAAGTACAGCTTCATCACTGTGCCGCTGAAGCTGGTCTTCGCACTGTTCATCGCCTACATCCTGAACTTCAAGATCGCCTGCGTGAACGTGTTCCGCACCGTCTACTACATCCCCTCCATCCTCGGCGGCTCTGTTGCTATCGCCGTGCTGTGGAAGGCCGTGTTCCGTGATGACGGTCTGGTCAACACCCTCATCCGTATGCTGACCTTCGGCCACTTTCAGGGTCCCTCCTGGCTGAGCGACCCCAGCTACGCACTGTGGATCATCTGCTTCCTGCGTATCTGGCAGTTCGGCTCCGCCATGGTGCTGTTCCTCGCCGCTCTGAAGGGCGTGCCGGCCGACCTGTACGAGGCCGCCACCATCGACGGCGCAGGCAAGTGGCGTCAGTTCTTCTCCATCACCGTCCCGATGATCACCCCCATCATCTTCTACAATCTGGTCACTCAGATCTGCCAGGCTTTCCAGGAGTTCAATGGCCCGTTCATCATCACCAACGGCGGTCCCCGCGGTTCCACCACCCTCATCTCCATTCTGGTCTACAACTACGCATTCAAGTCCAACCAGATGGGCATGGCTTCCGCACTGGCATGGATCATGTTCGTCATCGTCTGCATCCTGACGATCATCGCCTTCACCAGCCAGAAGAAGTGGGTCTACTACTCGGATGAAAGGTAAGGTGTGACAGTATGGGAATGAAAGCTTCTAACGCCATCGCGACGTTTTTCAAGTACCTCGTCCTGATCCTGGTGGGCCTCATCATGATCTATCCCCTGCTGTGGATGATCAGCGCCACCTTTAAGGACAACAGCGAGATCTTTGCAGGCATCGGCCTGTGGATCAAGAACCCCACTCTGGAGGGCTACAAGAACGCGCTGAACAACTTCGGCGGTTCCATCAACATCCTGCAGGCCATGCTGAACACCTACAGCTACGTCCTGCCCAAGGTCATCTGCACCGTGGTCTCCTCCTGCATTGCAGCTTACGGCTTTGGCCGCTTCGACTTCCCGGGCCGGAAGATCCTGTTCAGCATCATGCTGGCCACCCTGTTCCTGCCTCAGGTCGTCCTGAATGTGCCTCAGTTCCTGCTGTACACCAAGTTCGGCTGGGTCAACAGCCCGTTCTATCTGGCCATCTGGGTCCACTGCGCATTCGCAACTGAGACCTACTTCGTCTACCAGCTGGTGCAGTTCATGCGCAACGTCCCCCGCGACCTGGACGAGGCTGCCGCCATCGACGGCTGCTCCTCCTTCCAGACCCTGTACAAGGTCATCGTCCCGATGCTGATGCCCGCTCTGGTGTCCTGCGCACTGTTCCAGTTCATGTGGAGCTGCAACGACTTCATGGGTCCCCTGCTTTACGTCCAGACCCCTGCAAAGTACCCCATGTCCCTGTTCGTCAAGCTGTCCATGGACGGTGATACGGGCTTTGCCTGGAACCGTATTCTGGCCCTGTCCCTGATCTCTATCCTGCCGCAGCTCATCGTCTTCTTCTGCGCACAGGATCAGTTCGTCGAAGGTATCTCCGCCGGTGCTGTCAAGGGCTAAGCTGAAGCCCCCGCCGCTCGGATCATCCCGACAAACATGAATGCCCCCTGTGCCTCTTCCCGTAGAGAGGACGCAGGGGGCATTTCCAATGTCAAAGGCTCTCCCTTTGGGAGAGCTGGCGCGTGAGCGCCTGAGAGGGCAAGGACGCCGACAGAGATGTACGGACGCTGCGATAATGTTGCTCTGACAAAGAGGCTGCTTATCGCTGCGCAGCGGCTTTGTCGAAGCTGGCCTGCCCTCTCCGTCACCTTCGGTGACACCTCTCCCAAAGGGAGAGGCTTTTGTGGCACTCTATTTCCTACTTTTTCTATATTGCAGCGGCCCGACGCCCATCGTCTCCCGGAAGACGCGGCGGAAGTGGGCCGCAGAGGCGAAGCCGGTCTGCTCGGCCACGCTGCCGATGCTCAGCTCTGTCGTTTCCAGAAGCTTCTGTGCCACCTCGATACGGCGGGCGTTGATGTAGTCCACGATGGACTGCCCCGTCACCCGCCGGAACAGCCGGCTCAGATAGTAGGGCGAGATGTAGAACCGCGCCGCCACCTCGGTGAGGGAAAGCTTCTGCTGGTAGTTTGCCGCAAGGTAGGCGCAGATCTGCTCCACCGTCTCGTTGCGGGGGCGGGCGTCGGCGGCGCTCTGCGCCCGGTGCTCCTGCTCCACATAGTGGAGCGTCAGTGCCAGATACAGCCCGCCGGGATACTCCGGCTCGCCCATGGCGCCCCGCATCATCTCCAGCAGCGTCCGCAGACGGCTGGCCCACTGGATGCTGCCGTAAAGGGCCATCTGGCTGCCCGGTGCAAAAAGGCGGAGGAAATCTTCGCCGGTGGCGTTCTTCATCTCGTGGAGGGCCGCCTGTGGGAAACTGCACCCCAGCATTTCCGGCTGGGTGTGGCCTGCCTGCGATACCGCCCACGCCCCTGGCCCCAGCAGCAGTGCGCAGCCGGGGCTGACCAGGAGCGACATGTCCCCGCACTGGACCGTGCAGCTGCCGCCCGAAAACAGAACGATATGGCACATCTCGGCAGGCAGCTCGAGCCGCCCGCCGGCCAGCTTGAGCGCTCCCGCCGTGATCTTCGCGTTGAGTTTTTCCCGTTCGGCGCGCATCCGCCCTTCCCCCTTCTTGCTATGCCTGCCCCGCCGGGGCAGTGCTCTGATATTCTTATCCCCAGTGTACCATGCCCGCCCTCTGCGGGCAAGCCGCAAATCTACGCAAATAACTCAGGAGGCTGTAAAAATGAATCTGTCTCTCATCCGTTCCATGACCCGCAGCGCCGTCTTCGAGCTGGAAAACGGCAAGTGCTTCCGCCCGGAGCACCCCTTCGCCGTGGCTCTGAACGGCAAGACCATTTACGAAAGCTGCAACACCAACGTGTTCTCCCTCTTCTCCCTGACGCCGTCCACCGCCTACACTGTGGAGGTAGACGGCGAGGGTGAGCACCTGAAGCTGGATTTCACCACCGAGGCCGAGAGCTTCTTTGTGGACGCATCCCGCTACGGCCTCGTCGCCGACGGCGAGACCGACAACACCGGCAGGCTGCAGGCTGCTCTTTCCACCTGCCCCAGGGGCGGCACGGTATATGTTCCCGCTGGCCGCTACCGCACCGCCAGCCTCTTCATGAAGAGCTGCACCACCCTCTACCTCGAGAAGGGCGCTGTGCTGCTGGGCGACAATGACCGCACCCACTACCCCATCCTGCCCGGCGTCATCCCCAGCGAGAACGAGGTGGACGAATACTACCTCACCGGCTGGGAGGGCAACCCGCTGAACAGCTTTGCGGGCCTGCTGAACATCACCCAGGTGCATGACGTCGTCGTCACCGGTGAAGGCACGCTGGACTGCGACGCCCAGAACGGCGACTGGTGGATCGACCCCAAGGTCAAGCGCATCGCATGGCGTCCCCGCGCCGTGGCGATGGTGGACAGCGAGAATATCTGCCTCCACGGCATCACCGTGCAGAACAGCTACTCCTGGACCATCCACCCCATCTTCGTCAAACACCTCGACCTGCTGAACTTCAACATCAACAACCCCTACAACGCCCCCAACACCGACGGCATCGACCCCGAGAGCTGCGAGTACACCCGCATCATCGGCGTGAACATCCACGTCGGCGACGACTGCATCGCCATGAAGGCCAGCAAGGTCTTCCTCGGCATGAAGCTCAAGAAGAGCTGCGAGCACACCGTCATCCGCAACTGCCTGCTGGACAAGGGCCACGGCGGCATCGTCATCGGCAGCGAGATGAGCGGCGGCGTCAAGGACATGGTGGTCACCCAGTGCCTCATGGACCACACCGACCGCGGCCTCCGCGTCAAGACCCGCCGCGGCCGCGGCAACACCGCCGTCATCGACGGTCTGGTGTTCCGCAACGTGGAGATGCGGGGCGTCAAGGCTCCCTTCGTCATCAATATGTTCTACTTCTGCGACCCGGACGGCCACAGCCCCTATGTCCAGTGCCGCGAGGCTCTGCCCGTGGACGAGTACACCCCGAAGCTCGGCACCCTGACCATGGAAGACATCGTGGCCACCGACGCACAGTTTGCGGGCTGCTACTTCGACGGCCTGCCCGAGCAGCCCATCGAGGGTGTCTCCATGAAGAATGTCACCATCACCTTCGACCCCGACGCCAAGGAGGGTCAGGCTGCCATGGCCGACAACCGCCCGCTGGTCAAGAAGCTGGCCATCTACGCCGAAAACGTCAAGAACATCAAGCTGCACAACGTCAAGATCGAGGGCTACGAGGGCGAGCGCCTGCGCTTTGCCAACGTCGGCCATTTTGAGGAGGACTAAGCCATGACTCATGAAGAGATTTTGTCCATGCTGGGCGATTATGTGGACTACCTCATCGCCAATTCCAGCGCCGAGGCACCCATGTGGAACATCGAGAAGGTCCGCAGCGGCAAGCCCAACAAGTGGAACTACATCGACGGCTGCATGATCACCGCCTGCCTGAGCCTGTATAAGACCACCGGCGACGAAAAGTACCTGAAATTTTCCAGGGATTTCATCGACTGGTTCGTGCAGGAAGACGGCTCCATCAAAACCTACGACCCGAAGGAGTACAACCTCGACAACGTGAATCAGGGCAAAAACCTGTTCATCCTCTACGACATCTTCGGCGACGAGAAGTACCGCAAGGCCATCGACACCATCCGCAGCCAGCTGCTCACCCAGCCCCGCACCAGGGAGGGCAACTTCTGGCACAAGGACATTTATCCGTGGCAGGTCTGGCTGGACGGCACCTACATGGCCCAGCCCTTCTATATGGAGTACGAGACCCGTTACAACAAGATGCAGGGCTGCATCGACAGCTACAAGCAGTTCATGAACATCAAGAAGCACATGCGGGACGAGAAGACCGGCCTGTACTACCACGGCTACGACGAGAGCCGCCAGATGTACTGGGCCGACCCCGTCACCGGCTGCAGCCCCAACTTCTGGCTGCGGGCCATGGGCTGGTTCATGGTGGCGATGGTGGATGTGCTGGAGCGGATGGATGAGCAGCTCTACAACGAGTACCGCGGCATCATGGCGATGTTCAAGCAGACCATCGAGGACGTCCACAAGTTCCAGGACGAGGAGACCGGCATGTTCTGGCAGGTGATGGACCACCCCGGCGTCGAAGGCAACTACCTCGAGACCAGCGGCACGGCCCTCTTCGCCTACGCTGTGCTCAAGGGCGTGCGTCTCGGCTACCTGCCCAAGCGGATGGCCGCATGGGCCGAGAAAGCCTTCTACGGCACCTGTGACAAGTATCTGAGCAAGAACCCGGACGGCAGCCTGCAGCTGGACGGCATCTGCCTCGTGGCCGGCCTCGGCGGCAAGGACCACCGCGACGGCTCGCTGGCTTACTATTTCAGTGAGCCGGTGGTCTGCAACGACGCAAAGGGCGTCGGCCCGCTGGTGCTGGCCTATACCGAGATGATCGCACGGAAGTGATATGTACCCAGTTTTCTGGACACCGGATCAAAATTGAATAATTAAACTTCCATTATGGATGCTTCTCTGAATTTAGAGGGAGGCATCCATTTTGTTTTCGCTTGGATCCTGCTGTTATTGTAATAGTCAATATACTCGGCAATCGCCTTGGAGAAGGCTTCAAAGGAGGGATAATCCTTCTCAAATCCATAGAACATTTCATTTTTCAGTCTGCCGAAGACGGTTTCCATAATGCAGTTGTCGTAACAGTTGCCCTTTCGGGACATGGATTGAATGATTCCGTGCTTCTGAAGTTCACTGCGGTAGAATCTTGCTCTAAGAAACTGCCGGACTGCCGTTCACTTCCTACTGCCACTTTTTGGGGAAATCGCAACCAACTTTTTCATAAAAATCTGCCGGATTACCCTCACTTGCTACTGCCACTTTTTCGGGAAATCTATAACCAGCTTTTTCATAAAAGGCGGCGGGCGGCGTTCTCCCCTTACTCCCTACAACACTGCAAAAAGCAAAAATGACGGACTTTCCGGCAAGAACTTTTCCGGCGGCTCGGTCTTTCCCGACAATAAGGCGTTTCGGAAGCTGCGTTTTGCCCGCTGTATGAAAAAATGGCAGCCTTTTTGGGCTTCACTGTCTAATACGGAACTTTTGGAAATTTGCCAAAAATGGGCGCAAAAAAAGCAGCAAATCTTTTTCGGATTTACTGCTTCATGTGCCGCTGCGGGACGGAGGGATATCCAGTTTTTATAGTGGTTCAGTGTGGTAAACTGTGGCTTTCTCTTATAGATTTACGGTCATAATATATTCCTCACTATTTTCATCAACAACAGTAAATCCCACTTTCTCGTACATCTTCACTGCATAATTACTTTTCTGA
>ERZ1106935.1231-NODE-1231-length-23625-cov-9.946712_pt1 | contig 23625 bp, 19 predicted proteins | sample MGYA00403666_ERZ1106935 | MGnify/ENA primary metagenome ERZ1106935 (study PRJEB35170, sample SAMEA104062452) | human gut metagenome | biome: human gut; feature: human-associated habitat; material: faeces | place: Denmark | collected 2012-11-20 ... | reverse complement strand
TGACTCCGAAGAAGTAAGACCGCCGGGGCGAACAGAAATGTTCGCCCCGGCTTTTGGTTTGTGATTCTATTTTGGTTTGCAAAGATGTAGGTTGGCACTTATTGTTTTACAGCATACACCGCATAACCCGTGTCGCCTCTACGAAGTCGTGGGATTCGTACAGGGCGATGGCGGGGGCGTTCTGGGACAGGACGCTTAACTCCAGGTATTCCAGCCGGCGGTCCCGCGCCCAGCGCTTGGCGGCGCCCAACAAGGTACTGCCAATGCCCTGCTGGCGGTGGGCTTCGTCTACCACCAGGTCCGCCAGGCAGGCGTAGCGGTGGGGCAGCACACAGCTGAACTCCGGCGTCCAACCCGCATAATTCACCAGCGCAAAACCGACCACCGCGCCGTCCTCCTCGGCCAGCAGATAGTCGGCATCCGCGGCCTTGACGGCCTGGCGGACAAACTCATCCTCCCGCGGGGCAACGCAGAAAAACTCCGGCTGCAGGTCGACCAGCGCCTGATCCAGCTGGCGGTACAGTGCCACGACGGCCGGGATGTCCCCTTCCCCGGCCGCGCGGATCGTGATCTTGGGCATGCTTATTCCCCCAATCCTATATAAGGCACCACCGCACAATTCCCGCCTAACGGCTCAAGCACCGCTCCGGCGGCTGCGGCACGGCATCTGCGTTGCCAAAATGCTCGATAAGACATCCAGTATTATCTGCGCTTTTGGCTTAGCAGTTGCCGCACCTCGCTCGCCGTATCGGCACTTAGAATTATGCGGTATTGCCTTAACGCTAAAACAAAACGGCGGACGCACTTGTCCGCCGCTTTCTCATTTGATTTCCTGGATGGTGTAGTTGAAGCCGTACTCTTCCTGCAGCTTCTTCACGGCAGGCTCGCAGTCCTCGATGAAGGTGGCGGAGTAGACGCTCTGGCCGTTGTGGGCCTTCTTGTACTCTTCCACGATCTCGTTCAGCTTTGCCCAGCCCTCGTCAGCCTTGGCCTGGTCCATGCTCTGGGGGAAATCGATGATGAATTCGCGGTGTTTGGGGATACGTGCTTTCATAATGATACACTCCTGTGATTTTTATAAAAAATATACGTTTTGTATATTCAGGCGAATTTACAGCCCGAAACAGCGCCGGGCATTTTCGGCGGTCTGGTCCAGCACGGCCTGGGCGTCCACGTCCCAGATCGTACCGATGTAGGCGGCCACGTGGGCAATGTTGCGGCTGTCGTTGCGGGTGCCGCGCACCGGCTCCGGCGCCATGTAGGGGCAGTCGGTCTCCAGCAGGGCGCGGTCATGGGGGATGGCGGCCAGTACTTTGGCGGCACGTTTGGCACCTTTGTAGGTCACGGCACCGCCAAAGCCCAGATACATGCCCTGCTCCACCAGCCAGGCGGCGTCATCGGCGCTGCCGCTGTAGCAGTGCAGGGCACCGCGGGGCTTATATTTGCGCAGCAGATCGTACATTTCGGCATGGGCTTCCCGGTCGTGGACCGACACGGGCAGGTCCAGCTCCCTGGCCAGCTGCAGTTGGGCCTCAAACAGGGCGTACTGCTCCTCGCGGGGCACGGGCCAGTGGTGGTCGAGGCCGATCTCCCCTACCGCGACAACGGCGGGGTCCTCATACAGCGGACGCATGGCGGCAAGCTCGGCGCGCCAATCGCCGTGGTAGACGGCCACGGTGGCGGCGTCCTCCTCGATGAGACTTTCCGGGTGGATGCCCAGCGCGGCGTGGAAGTAAGGCGCGGTGTGCGCCAGTTCCAACACCTTTTGGGCGTCGCCGGAGTGGGTGGCACATTCCAGCACGCCCACCACGCCGCCCCGGGACAGCGCGGCCAGCAGGTCGGCACGGTCGCCGTCAAACTGGCGGCTGGCATAATGGGCATGGGTGTCAAAAATATTCGTCATGGTTCAGCTTTCCTTTGGCTGCGGGGCGCGGTTGACCAGGAAGATGCCCACACAGACCAGCGCCAGCGCCGCGATGTACTGCCACTCAAACAGCGGCTCGCCGTTGAGCAGGGCCGAGAGCAGCACGTTCATGATTGGGATAATAAGCCCGAAGATGGCGATGCGGGAAATGGGGTTGTTCTTCATCAGCAAAGCCCACAGCACATAGCCAGCGCCGGAAATGAACGCTAGCACGAGCAATACCGGGATAGCCCCGCCCTGCTGCGGGTGCAGGCTGCCCCCCATGGCAAAGCCGATGACGGCCAGCGCGAACCCTCCGCAGCCCAGGTTGAGGACACTGACGGTAAAGCTGTCGGTCTTTTTGGCGGCGGCTTTATTCCACGGCCCGGCCAACGAGAAGATGGCCGAAGCCAGCAGCATGTACAAAATGCCTTTGGCACTGCCGCTGCCGTAGTTGCCTAAGGTGGCAAACAGGACGCCGCCAAAACCCAGCACGCAGCCCAATGCCTTGCGCGGGGTCATGCGGTCGACATTGCCGTACAGGAAATGGGCCACGATAACGCCCATAAAGCTTTGGGTGCTGTTGATGATGCCGCCCATGGCACCGGTAAGCAGCGCGGCCGCCGAGTAGTAGAAGAAATACTGCGCGGCGGTCTGCCACAGACCCAACCCGCAGCAGACGGCCAGTTGTTTGCCGCGGGGCATGGGAAGCGGGCGGCGGTTAAGCGCCAGCCCGGCCAGCCAGACCAGCGCCGCGCCCATCATGAAGCGGACGCCTGCAAAACAGAGGATGGTCGCTGTATCGGAGGAATCGATGGCGAACATCCGATACCCCATCTTGATAAACGGCAGTGCCGACCCCCACAGAATGTTGCAGAGGATAGCCATAGCTACAGCAGCCGCCGGATTGGAGAAGAATTTATCCAGCTTTGACTTCTGGTTATCCAAATTTTATTCTCCCAAAATTGCATGACTATGTGATTTTAATTAAAAGTTCTTTCAGTTCCTTTCTTTCAAGAAAGGAACAAACAGCCTTAATGGATGCGTGCACCGGCGGGGGTGCTGTCCGGGAAGAAGGCGATGGAGCAGCCGCCGTCGACATCAGTATCAGCAGCAAAGATCATGCCCTCGCTGACATACTTACCCTTCATCATCGGGCGGGGTGCCAGGTTGGCCACGATGCCGATCTTTTTGCCGATCAGATCCTCGGGTGCGAACCACTTGGCGATGCCGGACAGGATGCAGCGTTCGCGCTCGCCGTCAAATACGGTCAGGTGCAGCAGCTTCTTGCTCTCCTTCATGCGCTCGCAGGCACGAACCTCGGCCACGCGCAGCTCTACCTTGCAGAAATCATCGAAGCTGATCTCTTCCTCATGGTCGCCGATCAGCTCGGCGCTGGCAGCAGCGGCTTCGGCTTTAGGCTCTTCTGCGGGGGCGTTGGCAGCCTGGGCAGCGGCTTTCTGGGCAGCCTCCAGGGCATCCAGTTCGGCCAGCTCCTTGGCGGTGTCGATGCGGGGGAAGATGTTCTCGCCCTTGTGCAGGGTGGCATTGGCAGGCATAGAACCCACGGCAGCGGCGCTGTCCCAGGTCTTCAGGCTGTCATCCACACCCAGCTGGGCAAAGATCTTTTCGCAGGTGGCAGGCATAAACGGCTGCAGCAGCACGGTGCAGATGCGCAGGGTCTCGGCCAGGTTATACAGCACACGGGCCAGGCGGGGCTTGGTGTCCTCGCTCTTGGCCAGCACCCAGGGGGCGGTAGCGTCGATGTACTTGTTGGCGTTGTCGATGACCTCAAACACGTCGGCCAAAGCGTTCTGGAAAGCATAAGCCTCCATGTCGGCCTCGTAGCGGGCGCGCAGACCGCTGACTTTTTCCAGCAGGGCGGCATCCTCGGCCCCTTCGTCCTGCTCGATGGGCAGGCAGCCGCCAAAGTACTTGTCCGCCATGGCGGTGGTACGGGACAGCAGATTGCCCAGGTCGTTGGCCAGGTCCATATTGATACGGTTGATCAGCAGCTCGTTGGAGAAGTTACCGTCGGAGCCAAACGGGAAATCACGCAGCAGGAAGTAACGCAGGGCGTCGGCGCTGTAACGCTCGGCCAGCAGGTAGGGATCCACCACGTTGCCCTTGGACTTGGACATCTTGCCGCCGTCCAGCAGCAGCCAGCCGTGGCCGTAAACGTGCTTGGGCAGGGGCATATCCATGCTCATCAGCATGGCAGGCCAGATGATGGAATGGAACCGCACGATCTCCTTGCCGATAAAATGCACGTCAGCAGGCCAGAAAGTCTCGTAGTCGCTGTCGGGGTACTTATCGTTCATGAAGCCGAGGGCGGTGGTGTAGTTGAACAGGGCGTCGATCCAAACGTAGACGACGTGCTTGGGGTCGAAGTCGACGGGGATGCCCCACTTGAAACTAGTACGGGAGACGCAGAGGTCCTCCAGGCCCGGATCGATGAAGTTGTGCACCATCTCGTTGACGCGGGAACGGGGCAGCAGGAAGTCGGTGTTGACCAGCAGGTCGCGCACGCGGTCGGCGTACTTGGACAGGCGGAAGAAGTAAGCCTCTTCCTCAGCATCGACGACAGGACGGCCGCAGTCCGGGCAGCAGCCGTTGACCAGCTGACTCTCGGTCCAGAAACTCTCACAGGGGGTGCAGTACTTGCCCTTGTAGGTGCCCTTGTAGATGTCGCCCTTCTCGTACATCTTTTTAAAGATCTTCTGGATGGCGGCAACGTGATAATCGTCGGTGGTACGGATAAAGCGGTCGTAGCTGATGTTCATCAGTTTCCACAGGTCCTTGACTCCCTTGGGGCCTTCGACGATGTTGTCGACGAACTGCTGCGGGGTGACACCAGCCTCTTTGGCTTTCAGCTCGATCTTCTGGCCGTGCTCGTCGGTGCCGGTCAGGAACTTGACGTTGTAGCCCTGCAGGCGCTTGTAGCGGGCCATGGCATCGGTGGCCACGGTGCAATAGGTATGGCCGATGTGCAGCTTATCGCTGGGGTAATAGATCGGCGTTGTGATGTAGAATTTTTTCTGGTCCATGATTCTCTCCTTATAACAAACCGCGTAGGTGTTTTCACTTTGCAGGTGTGTTTACTTTTAAAACCCGATGGGTGTTACGCCGCAGGCTTCCAGCGCGTGGCGGCAAAGCACCTCGGTGCTGTCGATGAAGAATTTACCCAGGTGCTCGTCCCGCTTGACGAGGCTCAACTCGGTGCAGCCCAGGACGGCCATATCGCAGCCCTGCTTTTTCAAGTCGTGCACAGCACCGCCGAACTTGGCCATGTCGGCGCGGCGGCCCTGCTTGATGTCGTCGTAGATGACCGACATGATGTCGTCCTGGTGGTCGCCGGCGGGGGCGGCCCACTCGATGCCCGCATCGCGGCAGGCGATCTGGTAGGTCTCGGCCTGCAGGGTGCCGTCGGTAGCCAGGATGCCCAGCTTAGTGCAGCCTGCAGCCTTGGCGTCGGCCACGGTCAGGCGGGGCATGTTCAGCACCGGCACGGGCAGTGCCTCGGCCAGGCGGTCGTAGAAATAGTGGGCGGTGTTGCAGGGGATAGCAATGACCGTAGCGCCGTAGTGTACCAGGCTGAAACCGTCCTGCTCCATGACGGCGAAGGGATCGTCCTTGCTTTCGCCCATGATGAACGCCGTACGGTCCGGCGTGGACGCGCGGGAGGAAATGACGATGTCAATATGATCCTGGTCACAGGATGCGGGGGTATGGTCGATCAGCATCTGGTACAGGTAGCAGCTGGCGGCAGGCCCCAGCCCACCCAGGATGCCCAGAACTTCTTTATGGGGGTTTTGCGGCAGGTTTTTCTCCGTCGTGGCGCACCCCTCCTTATAACAGTATTCTTATTTATTATAAAGCGTAGCGGGGAAATATGCAAGATGCTAATATGAAAAAGGCTCCCTCCCAGAGGGGGCCGAATAATAAAAAAGCAGCCCACCGGCAAGCGGCAGGCTGCGGAAATTATTTTGCGTACTCGGTAGCGCGGCTTTCGCGGATGACGCTGACCTTGATCTGGCCGGGGTAATCCAACTCGTTCTCGATCTTTTTGGCGACATTGCGTGCCAGCAGGATGACCTGATCGTCGCTGACCTTGTCCGGCTGGACCAGGATGCGGACCTCGCGGCCAGCCTGGACAGCGTAGGAGCTTTCGACGCCCTCGAAGCCGTTGCAGAGGGCTTCCAGCGTTTCCAGACGCTTGATGTAGCTCTCCATGTTCTCGCGGCGGGCACCGGGGCGGGCAGCGGAGATGGCATCGGCAGCCATGATGATGAAGGCCAGGGTGGTCTTGGGCTCCACGTCGCCGTGGTGGGCCTCGATGGCGTGGATGACCTGCGGGTTCTCGCGGTATTTCTTGCAGATGTCGACGCCGATCTGCACGTGGCTGCCCTCGATCTCGTGGTCAAGGGCCTTGCCGATGTCATGCAGCAGGCCGGCGCGGCGGGCCAGCTGAACGTTGACGCCCAGTTCGCCAGCCATCAGGCCGGCCAGCCAGGCAACTTCCAGCGAGTGGCTCAGCACGTTCTGGCCGTAGCTGGTGCGGTACTTCAGGCGGCCGATGAGCTTGACCAGGTCGGGGTGCAGGCTGTGGATACCCAGATCCATGACAGCCTTGTCGCCCTCGCGCTTCATCTGGATCTCCAGCTCGCGGCGGCACTTGTCGACGGTCTCCTCGATGCGGGCCGGGTGGATACGGCCATCGGCGATCAGGCGCTCGAGGGCCATGCGGGCGACCTCGCGGCGGGTCTGATCAAAGCTGGACAGGGTGATGGCTTCCGGCGTATCATCGATGATGAGGTCGCAGCCGGTGGCAGTCTCGAGGGCGCGGATGTTGCGGCCCTCACGGCCGATGATGCGGCCCTTCATCTCGTCGCTGGGCAGCGGCACCACGCTGACGGTGGCTTCGCTGGTGGCATCGGCGGCGCAGCGGGCGATGGCCTGGCCGACCAGCTCACGGGCGATGTTGTCGCACTCGTCCTTCATGTTGGCCTGGTAGGCGCTGATCTTCATGGCCTTTTCGTGGGTCAGCTCGTCGTCCACCTGCTTCAGCAGCACGGCGCGAGCATCCTCCTGGCTCATGGCAGCGATGGTCTCCAGCTTTTCGGTCTGACGCATTTTCAGCTGTTCCAGCTCGTCCAGGCGGGCTTCCACGGTCTCGGTGCGGCGCTTGAGGTCTTCCTCCTTGCGCTCCATGGCGGCGGAGCGCTTGTCCAGCGCCTCCTCCTTCTGGTCCATGCGGCGCTCCTGGCGGGTGATCTCGGCGCGGCGGTCCTTGATCTCCTTGTCAGCTTCGCTCTTGAGTTTGAAGGCTTCGTCTTTGGCTTCTACGATGGTTTCCTTGCGCTTGGCTTCAGCCGTCTTGATGGCATCGTTTACGATGCGCTTGGCTTCGTCTTCCGCCGAGCCGATCTTGGCTTCGGCCGTGCGCTTGCGGTTTTCGCCGCCCAGGTAAAAACCGAGCGTCCCGCAAACAGCAGCAGCAACAAGGACCAGCAGCACAGTGATAATTGGGCTCATGGTCAGTTCACTCCTTAATTTTGGAAAATTGCAAATTCAGGAGGGCGCAGCACAGCGGGACGCTTTTTCAATATACGGTTTGTTTGTTTTTTATGGCAAAAGCAACACAGCGCGGCAAATGCGGGCAAAAAAGCGCACACTTATGCCACAAGGCGGCAATATAAAACGTAACTAAGCCAAAAACAGGCGGATACTGTATCGTAAAAAAGCGGTGTTCCCGGTGGGCGACACCCTATGGACGCAACCGCACAGGCAGTGGTTAAGGTGCGGCGCTTTTCCTTTTATTCCTGTTTACAATTTTATCGTTATTTAAGGCAATTGTCAAGAAGTATTGCATCGAAATAAGAGGGCATAAAAAGGCCCCCCTGGGAGGGAGCCGGAGCCCTCTCCCAGAGGGGCCTTTAAAATCTTACGCCGTCACATCCTCGAACTGGGAATTATACAGATCAGCGTAGAAGCCGCCCTGGTCGATCAGCTCATCGTGGGTGCCCTGCTCCACAATGTCGCCATCCCGCATGACCAAAATCTTGTCGGCATCACGGATGGTGGACAGGCGGTGGGCAATGACGAAGCTGGTGCGGCCCTTCATCAGGCGGTCCATTGCGGACTGGATGCGCTGCTCGGTGCGGGTATCCACACTGGACGTTGCTTCATCCAGAATCAGGATGCGGTTATCCGCCAGGATGGCGCGGGCGATGGTCAACAGCTGTTTCTGGCCCTGGCTGACGTTGGAGGCGTCCTCGTTCAGCTCCATCTGGTAACCGCCGGGCAGCGTGCGGATGAAGTGGTCGGCATTGGCAGCCTTGGCGGCAGCGATGACTTCCTCATCGGTGGCATCCAGGCGGCCGTAGCGGATGTTCTCCATAATAGTGCCCTTGAACAGCCAGGTATCCTGCAATACCATGCCGAAGCCTTCCCGCAGGGCGCTGCGGTCAAAGTCCCGCACATTGCGGCCGTTTAAGGTGATAGCACCGGCGTCCACATCGTAAAAACGCATCAGCAGCTTGACCATGGTGGTCTTGCCTGCGCCGGTGGGACCGACGATGGCTACCTTCTGGCCGGGCCGGACCTTGCAGCTGAAATCGTGGATGACGGTCTTTTCCGGCGTGTAGCCAAAGCGGACGTGGTCGAAGGTGACCTGGCCGTCGATGGCGGCCGGGTCGGCACGACAGGCCGGATCAGCCAGTTGGTCCTCCTCTTCCTCGCCCAAAAATTCAAACACACGTTCCGACGCGGCGGCCATGCTTTGCAGCATGTTGGATACCTGCGCCAACTGCTGGATGGGCTGGGTGAAGTTTTTGACGTACTGGATGAACGCCTGGATGTCACCGATAGTGATAGCACCGGCGGCAGCAAAAATACTGCCCGCCACAGCTACGGCCACGTACCCCAGGTTGCCCACAAAGTTCATGATGGGCTGCATCAGGCCGGAGAGGAACTGGCTTTTCCACGCGGATTCGTACAATTTATCGTTGGCGGCATTGAAATCTGCCAGCACGGCGTTCTCACGATTGAAAGCCTTGATGACGTTGTGGCCGGAGTAGATCTCCTCGACCTGGCCATTGACAACGCCCAGCGTTGCCTGCTGCGCCTTAAAATATTTCTGGCTGAATTTGACCACCAGCAGCACCAGCGCCAACGAGACCGGCAGGATCAGCAGTGCGATCAGCGTCATTTTGGGACTGATGGACAGCATCATGATGAGCACGCCGATCATGGTGGTCACGCTGGTGATCAGCTGTGTGACCGACTGGTTCAGGCTTTGGCCCAGGGTGTCCACATCGTTGGTGATGCGGGAGAGCACTTCGCCCACGGTGCGCTTTTCAAAATAGGCCAGAGGCAGGCGGTCGATCTTTTCGCTGATCTGACGGCGGAAATCATAGCAGACTTTCTGGGACAGGCCGCTCATCAGCCAGCTCTGGATAAAGCTGAACGCCGAGGACAGCAGGTACATGCCCAGCAGGATCAGCAAAATTTTACCGATGTAGCCAAAGTCGATGGCGCCGGTGCCCCGCAGCTTGGCGATCCAGCCAGTAGCCAGGGCCGTGGTGGCCTTGGCGAGAATTTTGGGGCCTGCTATATTAAATATGGTAGACAAAATGGCAAAAACAACGACCACGATGAGCGAAAGCTTATACTTGCCCATCGCCCGCAGCAGCTGCAGCAGGCTGCCCTTAAAGTCTTTGGCGCGCTCGGTGGTCATGCGTCCGGGTCTTGGCATATCACTCACCCTCCTTCGACAGGTTCAATTCTTTCTGGCTCAGCTGACTGCGGGCGATTTCCTGATACTCGGGGCAGCTTTCCATCAGCTGGGCGTGGGTGCCGTCGCCCACGATGCAGCCCTCGTCCAATACAAGGATGCGGTTGGCATGCAGCACTGTGGAGATACGCTGGGCCACAATGATGACGGTGGCGTTGTCTGTCTGGGCTTTCAGGGCACGGCGCAGGGCCACGTCGGTCTTGTAATCCAGCGCCGAGAAACTGTCATCAAACAGGTAGATGCGCGGCTCTTTAGCGATGGCACGCGCAATGGAAAGACGCTGCTTCTGCCCGCCGGAGACATTGCTGCCACCCTGGGCAATGGGGCTTGCATAGCCCTCGGGCTTGGCATCGATAAACTCGGTGGCCTGGGCAATGCCGGCGGCGGTACGCACGTCCTCATCGGTGATATGCTCGCCGGCAAATTTCAGGTTGCTGTCGATGGTGCCGCTGAACAGCACGCCCTTTTGCGGCACATAGCCCATCATGTCGTGCAGCGTGGCCTGGGGCATATCGCGCACGTCCACGCCGTCGATGCAGACCGCACCGCCGGTGGCATCATAAAAGCGCGGGATCAGGTTGAGCAGCGTCGATTTGCCGCAGCCGGTGGAGCCGATGATGGCCGTGGTCTCGCCGGGCCTGGCGGTAAAGGTAATGTGCTCCAGTGCGTCGCTGTCGGCACCGGGATAGCGGAAGCTGACATCCTTGAACTCCACTTCGCCATTCCAGTTTTTGCGTTCCAGCGCCGGTTTGGCGGTGGCAGCATCGGGGTCGTGGATGGTGGCCGGCGTCTTGATAACCTCGTCGATACGGTCGGCTGCCACACCGGCACGGGGCAGCATGACGGCTACCATCGCCAGCATCAGGAAGGACATGACGATCTGCATTGTGTAGGTGATGAAAGCAATCATCTCGCCCACCTGCATGTTGCCCAGGTCCATGGCCTTACCGCCGAACCAGACGATGAGCAGGCTGGTGCCGTTCATGATGAGAGTCATAAAAGGCATCATGGCAGCCATGGTGCGGTTGGTAAACAGCTGGGTGCCCATCAGATCGCGGTTGGCTTTATCAAAACGGGCTTCCTCAAACTTTTCGCGGCTGAAGGCGCGGATGGGCATGATGCCGGTCAGGATCTCGCGGCTGACAAGGTTCAGCCGGTCGACCAGCGTCTGCATCTGCTTGAATTTCGGCATAGCCACGTTCATCAGGATGGTGATAAGCACCAGCAGCGCAGCCACCGCCGCAAAGATGATCCAGGAAAGACCGGTATTGCCCGCTGCCACGTGCAAAATGCCGCCAACGCCCAAAATAGGCGCATAGGCCACCATGCGCAGCAGGATCACACAGACGAACTGCACCTGCTGGATGTCGTTGGTGGTGCGGGTTATCAACGATGCTGTGGAAAACTTTTCGATCTCCGCGTTGGAGTAGCCCACGACGGTGGAGAACACCTCGCGGCGCAGGTCGCGGCCAATGGCAGCCGACACGCGGGATGCGATGAAGCCTACCGCCACCGCGGCGGCAACCATCAACAGGGTCAGGCCCAGCATCTGCCCGCCAATGCGCAGCAGATACGCTATCTGCACGTCGTGAGCGATGCCCTGGGCTTCGTATTCGAGGGAAACCAGCAGCACGGCCTGGCTGGCAAGGTTGTCGGCCACGGTCCCATCCAGCTGGGAGAAGGCCCCGGCAAGCTGGTTTTGCAGCATCTCCCGTGCGCCGGGTGCCTGAGCCATCGCCGCAAACTGCTGGCTGACGGCATCCAGGTCGTAGGTGGTGGGGGTCACCGTCTCGGTACTGCCGGCGGCCCGGGCAGCATTTTGGGCCGCAGCCATGTACAACACCACATCGGGTGTGGTGAAAGCGGATTCCAACTCCGCCGCAGCAGTGTCGGCATCCTCAGAAAGATAACGCAGACCGTCGGCGTCAGGCTCGCTGTACCACTGGGCGGCCAGGGCGGCCTCGTCCTCGGTCATCAGCAGTTCCAATGCCTGCAGGGTAGTATCGCGGACGGTATACGGTACCGGGCTTTCGATACCGCCCTGCTGGATGCCAACATCCACGATCTTGCTTGTGTAGTCCGGCAGGGACAGGTCGCAGTAGGCCTGCACGATCAGCAGGGCCGCCACGGCCAGGCATGCCGCCCAATGGCGTGCCAGCTGTTTAAATATTTTCGTCATCGACGGGTCCTCCCTGTTTTTGTGCGCTAATTTTTTTCTGCATGGCGTCGTTTTCTGCTTCAATTGCATCCAACAGCACGCCGCGCAGGGCGTACATCTGGTCGATCTGTTCCGGTGTCATCCGTGCCATGATGCGGCCAAAGTAGGCGTTCAGTGCCGCCTCGCTTTGCAGGCGCGCCTGCTCGCCCTGTGGGGTGATGCGCACGAAAGTTTTGCGCCTGTCGTTGGGATCAGTTTCCCGCACGATGCTGCCATCCTGCTCCATCATGCGCAGCCCGCGGGAAACGGCCGGCATAGGCTGCCGCATAGCACGGGCCACCTCGGAAACATAAATTGCACCCTCCACGCCGCGCTGCTCGATTAGAATGTGCAGGTTTTCCAGCATGCCGAAGTGGCATCTGGGACAGTCTGCCAACGCGCCGCGCATGCCGCGCTTGGACATTGTGTGCAGCCGCGAGACAAACCGAAACACCCCCTGCAGATCCGGGATCTCTGAACCTGGCATAAAGCACCTCCTGTTAATTATTATCATGTGTTAATTATTTCATCGTGATAATAATAATCCCTCCTGCATCAGGATGCAAGAGGGTTGCAGAATTGTTTGGAAAATGTTCATAATCCGGGTGGGCATGCGCTTTTGTTCGTCACTTTCAAGCAAAGTTCTCGTCCGTTGCGTCAAAATTGTAGACATTTCGCACAATCAATGCTACAATAGAATCAATTACAGGAGCCAACTGCGCCCCAAAGTTAGGAGAATCGCCGTGAAACTGAACAGCCGCCGTACCATTCTGGTGGGTCTTGCGTTTTTGTCGATCTGCACGTTTTGGCAGATGTACGACAGCGTTATGACCTTAATTCTGACCGACACCTTTAAGCTGAACGAAACCTTTGCCGGTGCCATTATGGCTGCTGACAACGTACTGGCGCTGTTTTTGCTGCCGTTTTTCGGGGCGCTGTCCGATAAGACCAGCACCCGTATCGGGCGGCGCATGCCGTTTATCGTGGGCGGCACCGCAGCGGCAGCCATCTTGATGAACCTGATCCCGCTGCTGGATGACCGCTACGCCGCCAGCCCCAGCACCGGTACATTAGTGCTGTTCATTATCGTGCTGGGGCTGCTGCTGGTGTCCATGGGCACCTACCGCTCCCCCGCCGTGGCCCTGATGCCCGACGTGACCCCCAAGCCCCTGCGCAGCCGCGCCAACGCCATCATCAACCTGATGGGCGCTGTGGGCGGCATTTTGTACCTGGGGCTGGCGGCTGTGCTGTACCCGGCATCCAAAACCAAGGGCGTGGAGCATGTCAGCTACCGGCCGCTGTTCTTCATCGTCTCGATGATCATGGTTGTGGCGGTGGTCGTTTTGTATCTGACCATCAAGGAGCCCAAGCTGGAAGCAGAAAACCAAAAGCTGGAAGCCGCTCATCCCGAGTGGAACCTTGCCACTGACGACGGCACCGGCCACGAGGTGCTGCCTGCGCCGGTCAAGCGCAGCCTGAGCTTTCTGCTGGTGTCCATCTCGCTGTGGTTCATTGGCTATAACGGCGTTACTACGTGGTTTACCAAGTATGTGGAGGCTGTCATGGGCGAGGGCCTGGGCGGGGCCTCCACCTGCCTGCTGGTTGCCACGGCGGGCGCTATTGTCTCGTACATTCCCATCGGTGCGCTGGCCGCTAAGATCGGCCGCAAGCGGACTATTCAGTGCGGTATCGTGCTGCTGGCCGCCTGCTTTATGCTGGGCTACGTGCTGACCACCACTTACAGTTCCATCCAGCCCATTATGTACGTGGTGTTTGCGCTGGTGGGCCTTGCCTGGGCCGCCATCAACGTGAACTCCCTGCCTATGGTGGTGGAGATGTGCCGCGGCAGCGACATCGGCAAGTTTACCGGGTACTACTACACCTTCTCGATGGCCGCCCAGGTGGTAACCCCCATCGTGGCCGGCTCCCTGATGCGGGCCATTGACTACCGTGTGCTGTTCCCCTACGCCGCCCTGTTTGTGGCACTGAGCTTTGTGACCATGTGCTTCGTCAAGCACGGCGACGCCAAGGCAGAGGCCAAAAAAGGGCTGGAAGCGTTTGAGGATATGGATAACTAAACGGCATATCCAACGCCAATCTAACGTCATAAGCGCAACTTATTTCCGCCGGGGGCAGAACGCCCCCGGTGGATTTTTTGTTAAGGCAATACCGCATAATTCTAAGTGCCGATACGGCGAGCGAGGTGCGGCAACTGCTAAGCCAAAAGCGCAGATAATACTGGATGTCTTATCGAGCATTTTGGCAACGCAGATGCCGTGCCGCAGCCGCCGGAGCGGTGCTTAAGCCGTCAGGCGGGAATTGTGCGGTGTTGCCTTAAAGTTAAAATTGCATTTCATCGCCTTCTTCGTACGCTATGGGGTCGTTGTCACAGCGCTTTTCGCTTTCTGACAATTTCACTTTGCAAACCACCGCATCTTTCCTTTTCGGGTTTGGGAACCGGAAACACAGTAAAAATCGGGAGCGACCCGAAAGTCGCTCCCGCTGCACAGCCTATTTATTTGTAACGAGATACAGATTCTGTATTCTGTAAACTGCTCACCGAAGATTTCAAGTGCAATATCACTGTACCGGCAGCTCCACCGCAATGGTGGTGCCTTTCTCCGAACTCTCCTCCACCCAAACGGAGCCGCCGTGGAGATTGGCGATCTCCCACACCAGCGAGAGCCCCAGCCCCGCACCGCCGTACTCGCGGCTGCGGGACTTATCCACACGGAAAAAGGGCTGGAAGATGCTCTGCTGATACTCATCCGGAATGCCACAGCCGGTATCGGAAACGCGAATCAGGAGTTTTTCCGTTTCCTGTATGACGCAGACCCTCACCGAGCCGCCGGGGCGATTGTACTTGACGGCGTTCTCTGTCAGGTTGAAGATCAGCCGGTAGATCAGCGCATCGCTGCCGGTCATAACGCCGTCGCCATCCGCCTCCAGCGTGATGCCGCGCTTTTCCACCAGTGGCGCGAGATCCGTAAAGATCTCCTCGATCATGGGAGCGAGCTGGATCTGCTCGTTCCGTGCCACTTGCCGCAGATTGCTCATCTCCAGCAGAGTCTTGGTCAGCCGGGTCAGCCGTTCCGTCTGCTCCCGCAGGAGGGCGAGAAACTCCGCAGTCTCCGGCAGCACGTCGGGGTGCTCTGAGGAAAACAGGTCCAGCTGCGCCTGCATCAGCGTCAGCGGCGTGCGCAGCTCGTGGGCGGCATTGCCGGTAAACTGCCGCTGGGCGGCAAAGGCATTGTTCAGCCGCTCCAGCATCTGGTTGAACGAGCGGCTCAGCTGCCGGAATTCCGGAATAACATCTTCATCGATCCTCATATCGGCAAGATTGTTCAGCTGCACCTGCTCCACCTGCGAGGCAAAGCTGCGCAGGGGCTTGAGCGCGCGTCCGCTGACAAAATAGGTCAGCATGCCGCTGAGTAGCGTTACCACAGCCGTAATGTACCAGTTGGTGGTGCGGAAGTTTCCCTGCGCCCCATCGACGACGATGGTCAACTCCTCGTTGGGCGCTATGAGCTCCGGGTCAAAGCTCGCCGCTCCGCCCTCATTCAGGATCACCGTGCTGCCGCCCTGTAAGCTGTCCGCAATGGTGTCCATATAGTACACACCGGAGGAGCAGAGCAGCAGATTCATGGCCACGCAGGTGATACCGATGAGCAGGACGGACATTAGTGTGATGCGCCACTGCAAGGAAAGCCGCTTCATTCCTCCTCGCCTCCCATCAGATAGCCCTCGCCGATGCGGTTGCGGATGGGGTCATAGCCCAGCGCGGCGCGGAGCTTTTTGCGCAGGGCGGAGATGTGGACGCGAATGGAATTGCTGAAGCTGTCCACGCTGTTGTCCCAAACGTGATCCATCAGTTCCTCCTGACTCACGGGCCGTCCCTGATTCACCATCAGGTATTCGAGTATCCCTGTTTCCTTGCGGGTGAGCGTCAGCGTCTGCCCGTTGGCGGTGGTGGTACGGGAGCGGGTGTCAAAGGTCAGGCCCCCGCAGGTCAGCAGTACATCCTGCTGGGTGAACTGCCGCAGGGTCAGGCTGCGAATGCGAGCCTCCAGTTCGGCAAGATGAAAGGGCTTTGCCAGATAATCATTGGCCCCGGCATCTAACCCCTCCACCTTGTCCTCCACCTCACCCCGGGCGGAGAGGATCAGCACCTTTGTCTCCCGGTCGGTCTGCCGCAGGGTGCGCAGCACTGTCATGCCGTCCTTCCCCGGCAGGTTCAGATCCAGCAGCACCAGATCGTAGCGCTCCACGCCCAGAAGCTCCAACGCCTTCTCCCCGTCGTAGCAGCAGTCCACGCTGTATGCTTGGCGCCGTAGGCTGCGGACGATGGTTTCACACAGGGCGCGTTCGTCTTCAATTACTAAAAGGTGCATGAGAGCCCTCCTTTTTTATTCATTTTTATGTTGTTTTAATTATAGCAAAATTAGATAAGGTTTGCGTTAAATTTTCGTTCTTAACAGTGACTTTAACTCTCTTGCGCTATGATGGTGGCAGAAAAAGTGAAAGGGTGATGGAATTGAGCCATGTAAAAAAGTCGGCGGTACAGGCCGCGTTGCTGGTTGTGGGTATCGCTATGCTGTGTTTCGGCGTATGGCGCGGCGAGGCGGCGACGGTGCTGAGCAAAGCAATTAAATTATGTCTGGAGTGTGTGGGCATTGGGTAAGAAATCTTCGGGCGCGTCACAACTCCTGTCCCGCTTCCGGGGCTGGATACAGGCGGGGGCAGCCTTATTGACCAACCTGCACCTGCCGAACTTCCTCAAAGGAGGCCTGTATCAGGGCGCAGGCAAAACCGTCTGCGTGCCGGGGTTGAACTGCTACTCCTGCCCAGCGGCCTCCGGTGCCTGTCCCATCGGTGCGTTTCAGGCGGTGGTTGGGTCTTCCAAGTTCAGCTTTTCCTATTATATCACAGGTTTCCTCATTTTGCTTGGAGTCCTGCTGGGACGCTTTATCTGCGGTTTTCTGTGTCCCTTCGGCTGGTTTCAGGAACTGCTGCATAAAATCCCGACGAAGAAGCTCTCCACAAAGAAACTCAAGCCCCTGACCTATCTCAAGTACGTTGTACTGCTGGTGATGGTCTTCCTGCTGCCGGCGTTCCTTGTGAACGATGTAGGCATGGGTGATCCGTTCTTTTGTAAATACCTCTGCCCACAGGGCGTGCTGGAGGGGGCCATCCCTCTGTCCCTTGCCAATTCCGGCATCCGGGCGGCGCTGGGGAGCCTGTTTACATGGAAATTCTGTATCCTGCTGGCGGTGATCGTGCTGAGCGTGGTATTCTACCGTCCCTTCTGCAAGTGGCTCTGTCCACTGGGGGCGTTTTACGCACTGTTCAACCGGGTGTCCCTCTTTCAGATAAAGGTGGACAAAAACAAGTGCGTATCCTGCGGAAAATGTGCCAGAGCCTGCAAAATGGATGTGGACGTGACGAAGGCGCCCAATCATACCGAATGCATCCGCTGCGGGATGTGCATACGCGCCTGCCCGACGGGGGCCGTGAGCTTCCGCTACGGCTTTGGAGACGGTAAAGATAAAACAAAGGCGGCTGAAATGCCGCAAAAAAACAAAGATAACAAGGAGAAATAAAACAGATGAAGATGAATAGAACGAATACTGCCAGCCGATTGCTGGCGCTGCTGCTTGTCGCCCTGATAGCGCTGTCTTTGGCAGCCTGCGGAGCAACGGGCGGAGACAAAACGGACGGAACGAGCAGCGAACCGAAGAATGCCGAGGAAGCGGTTGCCATGTACAACGATCTGATGGCGCAGGAAAATGACATTCTCTCGGAGAACACAGAGCTTTGGGAAAAGGTATTCATGGCAGCCGACAAGGGCATGACCCTGCAGGAGGACGGCAAAAACTACGGTGATTTCCTGCTCAGTACAATCGAATCCGCCAAGGATCAGTTTACGGCAGATGAGATGAACCTGCTTCAGGGAGAAGCGGAGAAGATTCGCGACATCGAAAACCAGCTGACCCTGATTGAGGAAAAGTACCCCGAGGCGGCACAGCAGCCTACAGATGACGCCATGAGCGTGCCCGCAGGCAGCGACACGACCACGCCGCTTGATGACGGCAGTATGCAGAAATTCCCTGCCTTTGAAGGCAAGGATCTGGATGGGAACCCGGTGAAAAGTGACGATCTGTTCTCCGGCAACGCCGTCACCGTAGTGAATTTCTGGTTCACCACCTGTAATCCCTGCGTGGGCGAGCTTGCCGATCTGGACGCGCTGAACCGCGAGCTGGCTGAGAAGGGCGGCGCACTCATCGGCGTCAACACCTTTACGCTGGACGGCGACGAGGCTGCGATTTCCGAGGCGAAGGACGTGCTGACCAAGAAGGGCGCCACCTATCAGAATGTGTATTTTCCTTCCGACGGAGAGGCGGGCAAGTTCACTGCCAACATCTTTGCATATCCCACCACCTACGTGGTTGACCGCAGCGGCAATATCGTGGGAGAGCCCATCGTAGGTGCTATCACGGAAAAGAAGCAAGCGGAGACACTGCAAAAACTCATCGACCAGGCTCTTGCCGCCGATATGGGCTGACAAACGGATTCATCTCCTCAGGAGGGAGGGATACACCATGTATCGGAGAGTATTGCCGCTTCTGCTCACCGCGGTACTGCTGCTGAGCGGCTGCGCCTCCGGGCAGAAAAATATGCCGCAGAAAACGGACGAGAAGGAAATGACCGAACAGCCCTCTGATATGTCCGGTGAAGGAAGCATGTATATGGATACCACGGAAAATGTCATATATCTGGCGGGCGGCTGCTTCTGGGGCATGGAACAGCTGATGCAGTCCATCCCCGGCGTCATCGATGCCGAGAGCGGCTATGCCAACGGCACCTGCGGGGCGGACGCCGATTACAAGACCGTCTGCAAAGGGAACACCGGCTTCCGGGAGACCGTGCGGGTGGAGTATGACCCCGGGCAGGTGAGTCTCGACGCCCTGCTACTGGCCTACTTCTATGTGATTGACCCCACGGTGGAGAACCAGCAGGGCAACGACCGGGGCAGTCAGTATCAGACCGGTGTCTATTACACCAACGAAAGCGCGAAGGAAACGGTGGAGCGCATCGCGGAGATCGAGCGGGGACGCAGTGAAAAGTTCTTCGTGGAGATAGGTCCACTCAAGAACTATTACCCCGCCGAGGAGTACCACCAGAACTACCTCGAAAAGAACCCGAACGGCTACTGCCACATCCCGCGCGCGGAGATGGAGCTGTTTTCCCGGCTGCGCATCGATCCGGGCGACTATCAGAAGCCCGCGGCGGAATCCCTCCGGGACAAGCTGACGGCGGAGCAGTACCGTGTTACGCAGGAGAGCGGCACAGAGCGCGCTTTCACAGGCGAGTTCTGGGATAAATTTGAAAAGGGCATCTATGTGGATGTCGTCACCGGTGAGCCGCTCTTTTCCTCCACGGATAAGTACGAAAGCGGCTGCGGCTGGCCTGCCTTTACAAAGCCCATTGAGGGCCCTGCCGTAGTGGAAAAAGAGGATCTGAGCCACGGGATGCGCCGCACGGAGGTCAGAAGCCGCGCCGGAGACTCCCACCTCGGCCACGTGTTCACCGGCGACCCGGAGTCGCCCAACGGCGTACGCTACTGCATCAACAGCGCGGCCCTGCGCTTCGTCCCCTATGAAAAAATGGAAGCCGAGGGCTACGGATATCTGCTGCATCTGTTTGAAAAATGATTTCCGGTGCATACACATCAAGCGGAAAAACAGGACGGGGCTGTTGCACATCCCCTAAAAAAGAAAGACCGAAGTAAAAGCCATAAAAGGGCTTTACAACTTCGGTCTTTTCCTTTAAGTTATAATGAAACATGCCGGGGCGCACTGCGCTTTTGCAATAGACGTGCGCAAAGTTCCGGAACAGCTTCTTGTCGATTATCAAGTTCGTAAACTTTTTTCGTTCGAAGCTTATGCGGATGATCTGTTCAAACTCTTTGCCGGTCATTCTGCGTCCTCGGTTTCTTGGCATACTGGTGGGGTACAATCCGTCAGCTTTTCGCTTCCTGCGCATTTCACCTTGCAGACCACCGCATTGTCCAGCACATAGACAAAGGGCATTTTTGCATACAAAAAGCCCCTGATTACTTAAGTACAGTAATCAGGGGCTCAAAGTATTTTATAGAACAACCTCTACAGTGAGGTCTTTCCATTGCCTAGTCCAAAGGACGCAGCCACGCGAATTTTGATAAGAACGTGCCTTATCATAATCCAGTGTGAACGACCAAGAACGGGTCAAATTACTGGCGCGGGTTCTTGATTGCAGCCTGAGCGGCGGCGAGGCGGGCGATGGGAACACGGTAGGGAGAGCAGCTGACGTAGTCCAGGCCAACGTTGTGGCAGAACTCAACACTGCTGGGATCGCCGCCGTGCTCACCGCAGATGCCCAGACCCAGATTGGGGTTGGTTGCGCGGCCGTCATGGGCAGCCATCTTGACCAGCTTGCCAACGCCGATCTGATCCAGGTGCTGGAACGGATCGCTCTCGTAGATCTTGGTATCGTAGTAAGCGGTCAGGAACTTAGCAGCATCGTCACGGCTGAAGCCGAAGGTCATCTGGGTCAGGTCGTTGGTGCCGAAGCTGAAGAAGTCAGCTTCCTTGGCGATTTCACCGGCAGTCAGGGCTGCACGGGGAATCTCGATCATGGTGCCGACCTCGTACTTCATGTCAACACCGGCAGCAGCGATCAGGGCATCAGCAGTCTTGACGATGACGTCCTTGACGTACTTCAGCTCCTTGACTTCGCCAACCAGAGGAACCATGATGTGCGGGGTGATCATCTTGCCAGTCTCGGCAGAAACCTTGATGGCAGCCTTGATGACAGCGTTGGTCTGCATCTCAGCGATTTCGGGATAAGTGACGGCCAGGCGGCAGCCACGGTGACCCATCATGGGGTTGAACTCGTGCAGGCTGACAACGACGTTGTTCAGCTCTTCGGTGGTCATACCCATGTCCTTAGCCAAAGCCTCGATATCCTCGGCCTTGGTGGGCAGGAACTCATGCAGCGGCGGATCCAGATAACGGATGGTCATCGGACGGTCGCCCATGATGCGGTACATAGCGGTGAAGTCAGCTTCCTGGAACGGCTCGACCTTGGCCAGAGCGGTCTTGCGCTCCTCAACAGTACGAGCGCAGATCATCTCACGGACAGCGGCGATGCGGTCCTCGGCGAAGAACATATGCTCGGTACGGCACAGGCCGATGCCCTCAGCACCCATATCGACGGCGTTCTGTGCGTCGCGCGGGTTGTCGGCGTTGGTCATGACCTTCATCTGGCGGTTGGCGTCAGCCCAGCCCATGAAGCGCTTGAAGTTGGCATTCTCGGTAGAAGCCACGGTAGCGATCTGGCCCTCGTAGATGTTGCCGGTAGAGCCATCGATGCTCATCCAGTCACCCTCGTGGAAGGTGTGGCCGTTGATAGTGATGACCTTGGCATCATAGTCGATAGCAACGGTGTTGTCGTTGCCGCAGCCGGAAACGCAGCAGGTGCCCATGCCGCGGGCGACGACAGCAGCGTGGCTGGTCATACCGCCGCGGACGGTCAGGATACCCTGAGAGACCTGCATGCCGACGATGTCCTCGGGGCTGGTCTCAAGACGGACCAGGACGACCTTCTTCCAGGCATCGTCCTTGACCTTCTCCTCGGCGTCCTCAGCAGAGAAGACAACACGGCCGCAGGCAGATCCCGGAGAAGCGGCCAGGCCCTTGCCGATAGCCTGGGCGGCCTTCAGGGCAGCGGCATCGAACTGCGGGTGCAGCAGGGTGTCGAGCTGCTTGGGCTCAACGCGCAGGACAGCGGTCTTTTCATCGATAACGCCCTCGTCCACCAGGTCGCAGGCAATCTGCAGAGCAGCCTGAGCGGTACGCTTGCCGTTACGGGTCTGCAGCATGAAGAGCTTGCCATCCTCGATGGTGAACTCCATGTCCTGCATATCCTTGTAGTAGTTCTCGAGGCGGGTTGCGATCTCAACGAACTGATCGTAGACCTCGGGCATCTCCTCATGCAACTTGCTGATGGGAGAAGGAGTACGGATACCGGCGACGACGTCCTCGCCCTGGGCGTTGATCAGGTACTCGCCCATCAGCTTCTTCTCGCCGGTAGCGGGGTTACGGGTGAAAGCAACGCCGGTGCCGGAACGCATGCCGGAGTTACCGAAAGCCATCTGCTGCACGTTGACGGCAGTGCCCCACTCGTAGGGGATCTCGTTCATCTTACGATAGACGTTGGCGCGGGGGTTGTCCCAGGAGCGGAAGACGGCCTTGACGGCGCCGATCAGCTGCTCTTTGGGGTCCTGCGGGAACTCTTCGCCCTGCTTCTCCAGGTAGATCTGCTTGAACTCCTTGACGAGTTCCTTCAAATCCTCGGCGTCCAGCTCAACGTCCTGGGTAACGCCCTTGCGCACCTTCATGGCGTCGATGCGCTCCTCAAAGAAGCTCTTGCCCAGCTCCATGACGACGTCAGAGTACATCTGGATGAAGCGGCGGTAGCAGTCATAAGCAAAGCGGGGGTTGTCGGTCTTTTTGGCCAGGCCCTCAACAGCCTGATCGTTCAGGCCCAGGTTCAGGATGGTGTCCATCATGCCGGGCATGGACTGACGTGCGCCGGAACGGACGGAAACCAGCAGGGGGTTCTCGATGGAGCCGAAGGTCTTGCCGGTCTGCTCCTCCAGAATGCCCATGTATTTGAAGATGTCCGCTTTGATCTCATCGTTGATCTCGCGGTTGTCAGCGTAGTACTGGGTGCAGGCTTCGGTGGTGATGGTGAAGCCCTGCGGTACCGGCATGCCGGCGTGGGTCATTTCTGCCAGGCCAGCGCCCTTGCCGCCAAGAGTATTCTTCATGGTGGTCTGGTCGCCGCCGAAGGCATCGTGGCCCTCTTTGAACAGATACAAGAATTTCTTGCTCATAGTTACCTCCCAATTTGGGTGATGTTTTCTGCATCACCGGGTGACTTGTTTTGCATCACATATCATGTTTGCGTAGTCCATTATAACAGACTGCAAAACGAATTTCCAGTAGTTTGTTAAAAAAATGCTAAATAGTTTAGCTGAAAAATAGACAAACTTTTTTGCATCACCTATTGCAATTTGCACAAAAATCTGTTAAACTATACTGGGCGGGAAGTTGAGAAAGTTTTGAATCTTCCCGTTTTTTTTGTTTTTTATTTAACAATTTTATGGTGTTTACCGCGGGGATTTTTTCTCATAAATCGAAAGCCGGAGAAAGCACAGTGCAAAAAGTCCGTTCTTGCTTGCGTTGTATTTGGAGGAATCGCAAATGGATGTCAATGAATATCAGAAGTCTGCAATGACCACCTTGAATCCTACGCTTGACAGGAAAGACGTCCTTATCAACAGCGTAATGGGCTTATGCGGTGAATCCGGGGAAGCAATTGATATTGTGAAAAAATGGCTGATGCAGGGACACGAATTGGACAAGGAACATCTGATAAAGGAACTTGGCGACGTAGCATGGTATCTGGCAGAAGCAGCTACCGCATTGGATGTGCCGTTGGAAACCGTATTTCAAGAGAATCTTGACAAACTGCACAGACGTTTCCCAAACGGTTTTGATACACAGGCTTCTGTTCACCGTAAGAAAGATGACATCTAAATCGAAATTTATAAAGGAGAATATTGATGAAATTATTTTTATGTTCGCACTTTTCAAGTGTAGGAAGTCTGATAAAGGAAGAAATTGA
>ERZ1106935.1215-NODE-1215-length-24043-cov-4.927630_pt1 | contig 24043 bp, 24 predicted proteins | sample MGYA00403666_ERZ1106935 | MGnify/ENA primary metagenome ERZ1106935 (study PRJEB35170, sample SAMEA104062452) | human gut metagenome | biome: human gut; feature: human-associated habitat; material: faeces | place: Denmark | collected 2012-11-20 ... | reverse complement strand
ATCGCGTCTATTCTAATTTGGTTAAAATAAACAAAATCAAATGTTTTTCAAACACGCTCTAGTAGAAGCTCAAAGTGACAAGGATTATCCGGTCGCTAAGCTGGATGATATAACTATTTATTTCATGCATTATCCATCTTTTGATGAAGCCAAAAGAATCTGGGAAAAAAGGACCGAGAGAATTAATAGAGATAATCTCTATGTTATTTTAGTTCAGCAAAATGGCTGTACAGAAGAACTTCTAAAGAAGTTTGATGAACTTCCTTATAAACATAAGTTAGCACTTACGGCACGTCCGATGCCTGAAATCAAATGCTCATATTATATTTCTGGGTCAGAGCAATCGAATGGCGATGTGATGGACTTGTGTAAATATAAGGGCAAATTCACAGGTAGACGATGGATTGATGATTATGATTATGTGGGATTTTTAAATATGAAATGATGTGAGGAGAAAAAACGGTGACGAATGATTGTAAAAAAATGAAAAGAGCATTAATTGTGACTGCGCTGGCTCGCTTTACAAAAAGCTTTTTAACGAACGATATTATTACGCTTCAGAAAATGGGATATGAAGTACACTGTGCTGCAAATATCAATCACGCTGGGGCCGAATGTATGCCAGCATATTTTGAAGACATGAATGTTGTTTTTCATCAAATCGATTTTTCGTCTAGCAAACCGGTATCCTTTGAAACCTTGAAGTCGTATAAACAGATGGTAGAATTGTTCAAAAAAGAACATTTTGATTTGATTCATTGCCATACTCCGATTGCGGGTGCAATTGCTCGATTCGCAGGAAGAAGGCAGCGAAAAGCAGGAAGTATTGTGATATACACCACACATGGATTCTATTTTCATAAGCACTCTAGCAAGAAAACATGGATGGTTTTTCATACCATTGAAGATATGATGTCAAGATATTGTGATGCCATCATTACCATTAACAGAGAAGATTACGAGAATGCAAAGAAATTACATTGTAGAAAAGTTTTTTATATTCCAGGAGTTGGAGTGGATACAAAGCGTTTTCGCGATGTAGATATAGATCGTTCGGCGTATAGAAAGATGTTGGGTATTAGAGACAATCAGTTGTTAGTACTGGCTGTGGGCGAACTCTCCCACAGAAAAAATCATCAGATTATTGTTAAAGCACTTGCTAAGGCTCAAATACCGGGTGCGGTTTTTATGATTTGTGGTAATGCTATGACAAGTGCAAATACAAAAGAAGAATTAGAACAACTTGCAAAAGAAGTTGGTATTGATTTGAGGCTTATGGGACTTCGCGATGATATTCCGCAGATTTGTAAATGTGCAGATATCGGTGTTATGCCATCAACGAGAGAAGGACTTGGTCTTTCTGGTATTGAAATGCTGGCTGCAGGTCTTCCCGTGATAGCATCTAATGTGCATGGTATTGTGGACTATGTTACGGATGACGTTGATGGCTATTTGTGCGACCCATTTGATGAAAATGTATTTGCAAAAGCTATTAGTAAGCTGGCTGACGAAAATTTGCGTAAATCTATGATTGAAAATTGTGAGAAAGCAGCAGAACCATTTGATGTTGAACATTCTAAAAAAGCGATGCAAGACATCTATTTTGAAATGCTGAATTGAGAAAAGATGATGAATATATTACATTATTCACTTGGTTTCCCTCCGTTCCGTCGAGGAGGAATGACACAGTATTGCTTGGATTTGATGATTGAACAGACTAAAGTCGGGCATCAGGTTGGGCTTTTATGGCCGGGTAGACTATATGATCTTACTCCAAAGTCGAAAGTAAATCAAAAACAAAAATATAAGCTACAGAATGATTTGTATTGTACAAGTTATGAATTGTTAAATCCATTGCCGATACCCTTAATGGATGGAATTCAAGATCCTGCGATGTACCTGATTAAGAAAGAAAAAAAGGTATATACCGAATTCTTTCAAAAACACACATTTCAGGTGCTTCATATTCATACGTTTATGGGACTTCCTTCTGAACTAATAGAAGCGGCACATGAAGTGGGAGTTAAGACTGTATTTACTACTCATGATTATTTTCCGATATGCCCACGTTGCAATTTATTCCATTCTGGAAAAGATTGTCAGGATGACAAAAAATGTTCCGATTGTGTAAGCTGCAATCAATATGGCTTGTCATTTAATAAAATGAGACTTTTTCAGTCAGAACTGTATAAAAGTGTTAAGGAAAGTTCTGTTATCAAGATGCTTCGTGCTAGACACAATAGGAAAATGTACGATGCAACAGAGCAGGTGATTGAATCAGAAATTATTGATGCGAAGAAGCAAAAGGAATATCAGAATTTACGCGACCGTAATATAGTTTTGCTTGAAAAAATGGACGTTGTTCATTTCAATAGCACAAATACGCTTTGTATTTATAAGAAGCGAGGATACGCCGGAGATAATGCGAAAGTAATATCAATATCCAATGGAGCAATTGCAGATCATAAAAGAATACGAAAAGTAGGTTCACCGGTAAGATTTGGCTATTTAGGACCGCTTACTACCCACAAGGGATATAACTTGTTTAAGAATGCATGCGATGCATTGTGGCAAAGTGGAGAACATAATTTTGAAGCCCACATTTTTGTTGAAATTAATAATCCACCGCCATATATGATATGTCACAAGCCATATTCTTACCAAGAACTTCCGAATGTTATGGATCAATTTGATGTTTTGGTCACTCCTAGTGAATGGGAAGAAACGTTTGGATTCACTGTACTAGAGGCGTTGAGCTATGGAATTCCAGTAATTGTGAGCGAAAAAGTTGGGGCAAAAGATTTATTTTTTGAGGGGAAAAACGGTTTTGTAATTGAGGGTTCTGTTCACAAGCTAAAAGATTGCTTAAAAAAACTTATTGACAATCCGTCTATTGTCCGGCAAATGAATTCTTATACGGTGGAAAATTTCGATGTCAAAACAATGGCAGAACATGCACATGAAATTGAAAAACTGTATCAAAAATAAGATCATAGTAGGAGAGAAAAATGTATAAAGGCGATAGAACAAGATGGCTTTCTGAAATGCGTCATCCCGAATTGGTTGCACAATATAGATTTGTAAGAGCAAAGCGTCAATGTGAGTACTGGGCAAATAAAAATAAGGTGGTATATTTATTCGTTCGGTTTATATATGAGCATTATAAAGTAAAATACAATACAAATATACCAGCGCGTTGTAAAATCGGGGGGGGGGGCCAAAATTCGGCATCTTGGAGGTATTGTGTTTAATCCTGGTGTTATAGTAGGAAAAAATGTGGATTGTCTAAACGGTGTTCTACTTGGACAAATTGATAGTGGTGTAAAAGCCGGCACACCGGTTATTGGCGATAACGTTTTTCTGGGGACAAACTCGATTGTTGTAGGAAAGATAAAGATAGGTAATGATGTCTTGATAGCTCCCGGTGCATATGTCAATTTTGATGTTCCCGATCATTCTATCGTAATTGGAAATCCAGGGAAGATAATACCGAAGCAGAATGCCACTGAGGGTTATATTGCATCTCCTGTTGAATAATAAAATGGCAGATAATCTTGAGAGAAAATCTATTGAATTTTGCAGGATATATCGCCATTAGGGGGAAAATAGATTATGCAAGGGAAAATTAGTATTATTGTTCCAGTTTATAAAGTTGAAGAAGAATTGGAGCGTTGTGTACAAAGTCTGGTGAATCAGACTTATAAAAATATTGAAATCATATTAGTTGATGATGGCAGTCCGGATCGGTGCCCACTTCTTTGCGATGAATATGCACAAAAGGATAGTCGTGTACGAGTAATTCATAAAAAGAATGGTGGTTTATCAGATGCACGAAATGTCGGGTTACAGGCAACAACAGGTGAATATGTGTTGTATATTGACTCAGATGATTATATTGATTTGGATTCATGTGAAAGATTTTTAAAAGCAACCGAACAGCAGAAAGTGGATATTGTTGTAGGATCAGCAATTATGGAAAAATCAGATGGTAGTTGTGAGGAGATGCTTCATACAGCAACCCCTTCAGGAATTATATATAATGCAAGTGAATTTATTGAAAAATCCATCAGAGCGTATCAATGGTATGCACCTGCTTGTTTTAATATGTATCGGAGAGACTTCTTATTACAAAATGAACTTTTTTTTAAGGTTGGCATCTACTTTGAAGATATGCAAATGCTACCACGAGTTTTTTTAGCTGCTCAGAAAATTGCCTGTATGGATGGTGTTTTTTATCACTATGTTGTTCGAGAAAATTCGATAATGACATCCCAAAAAGATACAAAGAAAAAAAACAATTCTATTCAGAATCTAAGAGAATGGAAAGAGCAATTTGACCATGTTCAAGATGCGGAATTAAGAAAAATATTATATGGCATGTTGGTTAAATGCTATTTGCATGAATGTAGGGTATATGGCATTACAAAGTGGGAAATTGATGGTGTAGATTTTAAGTTTGTAGTTAATAATTCGTTGAATTTTAAAGAAAAGATTAAGGGTTTGCTATTTGCACTTCTTCCGAAGTGCTATGTGAGAGTATAGGATTACTCCTGTTCTTTTTATCAGTCAGAAAGTATTTTGACGATAAGGAAAAGCTACTTTGTACAACGGGAATAATAGTCAGATTGACGATTTTATTTTTTTATTATACAAGTTCTCTGATCGGAGCATATATGCCATGCTTTTAAGTACCTGTAATATGATCGTATGTGAAATCATGTAATAATCTTGTATCGACAGGATAATATAAGAGATAAAAGATGAAAGATGGGAGGATATATTGATTCGTAATGAATATCAAAGTAGATATAGATTTAGCAGCGGTTCAGATAATGTGGCTTTTTTTGATGATGAAAATTACTTTAGTAGGCCAAAGTGTTTGGATGATATTTGAACTGACAGGCTGTATGTTATGCACAATTTATGTTATTACAAACATTAAATATGTCCCTAGAAATGCATTAATGCTTGTAATTGCGCTCGCAATGAGTTATTTAGTGTCTACACTTGTTAACAGAGAATATAATGGCCCATGGATTACATATACGGGTGTCGAATTTACTTGGAAAATAATCCTGTATTTTACTGTTTCGTGGATTGCAATAAAAAAAAGAGGAAGTAATAATATAGCAAAAGCATCATGGAATTGTTTAATGCTTTATTGGGTTCCATCAATTATTACAGTTTTTGCTCAAGGACGAAACGTTATAGATAATGCAAATAATGTTTATTTTATAGGCAATAAATTTAATGTAGCATATTTAAATGTTGTAATGCTGTGTTTGTTACTGTTTTTAAACAACGAAAGAAAAGAGTATTGCAGTCGTAGTTTTGTTTTGAAAATAAATAGCAAGAAAATAGGAGTATTCTTATTCTATACAATAATTGTGTCTATAGATTACTATATGAAAGCATACACAGGTCTCTTCATGATCCTGTTTATATTAATTCTTGCGATATTGTCCAGATATCTTCAGTTTAGAATTGCAAAAAAATGGAGTGGATTTTTGAATTTTATTGGCAAACCTCTTATAGTGACTATATCGGTGGTGGCTTCGGGATTGGTAGCAATAATTCTTGAAGCAATCATGAATATACCAACAATTGGAGCGTATTTAGCATCAATAGGTAAAACAGGAAATATTCTTTCAAGAACTTTGATTTATAAAAATCTGGCAGAAATTATTGAAAGAAAGCCGTTGATAGGATACGGATATGGATCCGCTATTGTTTCAAGATATTTTGGACCTAATGCTCAAAATGGATTGGCACAGGTAATGATTTATACGGGCATTTTGGGGACGTTCCTTATGCTCCTTATAACATTCTACTGCTGCAAAGCCGGGGGGCAAAGCAAAGGATCACAATCAGTAGCGTTCCTATATGCAATATATGCCTTTATTCTTTCAGCAACAGTTGAGATTACTTATGGTGGCACCTTCTTTATCTTATTAGCTTTTTATTGTGCATGTGGATGGGAAAAGAAGTTGAACAGAGGAGATATGTATGAGTGACTTAGTGAGTATTATTGTGCCAATATATGGCGTTGAGGAATACTTAAGTAAATGTATAGATTCTATTATTAATCAAACATATAAAAATCTAGAAATTATTTTGGTTGATGATGGTAGTCCAGATAAATGTCCAGATATATGCGATGCATTCGAAAAAAAGGATGAGAGAATAAAGGTGATCCACAAAAAGAATGGTGGATTATCTGATGCAAGAAATGCCGGTATTGATACTGCACATGGAGACTATATCGTTTTTGTTGATAGCGATGATTGGATTGAAAACACAATGGTAGAGCATTTGCTCTTCGCATGTAAAAAATATAATGTTGAAATGGCAACTTGTGCTAGATATATTACAGATGGTCATTCAACTAGAGCAGTCGCATTTAATGGTCCAGCAAGAGCATATTCAGCTGAAGAAGCATTGAATGAAATACTCTTAGGAAAGTCAATGGATGTTGCTGCTTGGGATAAAATTTATGTTCGTAATCTATTTGAAGAAATACGTTTTCCGGTTGGTGAAAATAATGAAGACATTGCAGTTTTCTATAAATTAGTAGATTTGGCTGGCAGAGTAGCACATACTGGTACAACGGAATATTTTTATCGGAGTCGTCCGGGCAGTATTACAAAATTGAAATATAGTACAGATGCCAGAAAAATCATCGAGAAAAATCTGAATTCAATAGAAAAATTTCTTGATAAAGAGTATCCAAGCTGTATGCCAAGTTTTTATCGCTATAAAACAATGAACATTTATGCATTGTTGAATAAGTATATTAAATGCGAAGGAACAAAGAAAACACAAGAATTTGAGCATCTGATGAACGAGTTCCGAAAAAATAAGAGCTATTTCTTTAATGATGATCAGACCCCATCAAAAGAAAAGAAGATTGCCATAATGATTCTTTTGCATCTTTACAATCCGTATTTACTTGTAAAAGAAAAGATTACGGGTCATAAGTGACGAAGGGAGAAATTGAGAAAATGATTTATGCGCCGATATTAATTCCGACTTTGTGTCGCAGTAAGCATTTCATTCGGTGTATTGAAAGCTTAAAAAAGAATGGATGGGCAATGTACACAGATGTATATGTTGCACTTGATTATCCGTCTAAAGAAACTCACTGGGAAGGGTATAATAAAATTAGGGAATATTTAAAAGGTGAGTTTCCGGAGTTTGCAAGTTTTAATGTTATAGCTCGCGAAGCGAATTATGGTAGTGCTCGGAATATGAGAGAATTAAGAAACGATATATTAAAAAAATATGATCGATTCATACGGACAGATGATGACTGCGAATTCTCTCCAAATTTTATTGAATATATGGATAAAGCCTTAGATAAATATGAAGATGACCAATCAGTAGTAGCGGTTACTGGTTATTCATATCCATTAAATTGGCATGTTAGTGATAAAGCTAATATTTTCAAATCAAAACTTCTTTTTTCAATGTGGGGAACCGGTTTTTGGAAATCAAAGTTTCTCGATTTGCAAGCATTATTTAATGAGCCAAATTATTTTAGTGCAAATTTTAATAAGGACCTGAATAATGGAAAGATGAAAAAACTTACGCAGGTGTCATTTGATGATTATTCAGAATATGGCACGGCATATAAGGAATATCGAGGTCTATTAAACATTTTTTCCGACAGAGCTCTTACGGTTTATTTGCAACTGGAAAATAAGTATATAATTACACCTGTATTGTCAAAAGTTCGTAATAATGGATTTGATGGATCAGGAGTTTATTGTTTAAATACACTTGAAAAAAGTGAGAAGAAAGACGATTCACAGGCATACAATTATCAGGTGCAAAGTATTGATAGCGATACAAAGTTTGAAATTATAGAAGATGTTTTGAAGGATGAACATGGAAATAAAAAGGTAATTGATTCATTTGATCGAGTGCCAAAAGAGAAAAGAATTAAAATGAAGTTGAGATATTTCCTTTATAAATCATTTGGAAAAACAAAATATATAAACATAATGAGAAAGCGTAAAAATAGTGACGGGAAATAAAAACACAACAATAAAAAATTTTATTTGGCGTTTTGCAGAACGCTGTGGTGCACAATTGGTAACATTTATAGTATCAATTGTTCTTGCACGTCTCCTTGCACCCGAGGATTATGGAACGATAGCTCTTGTAACTGTTTTCACAACAATCTTGCAAGTATTTGTTGATAGTGGTTTAGGCACTGCACTGATCCAAAAAAAAGATGCCGATGATTTGGATTTTTCTTCAGTGTTTTATTTCAACTTTTTTATGTGTATTGTCCTCTACATAGGAATGTTCCTAGCAGCACCGATAATTGCAGGATTTTATGGTGACAGTTCATTGATTCCCATTATTAGGGTAATCAGCTTGACCATAGTGATTTCCGGTGTTAAAGGAATTCAACAATCCTATGTGTCACGAAATATGCTTTTTAAACGATTTTTCTTTGCTACATTAGGAGGAACGATTTTTTCAGCCTTTCTCGGTATTGGACTTGCATATGCAGGTTTTGGAGTTTGGGCAATAGTTGCTCAACAATTGTCTAACACCGCAATAGATACTTTGATACTTTGGATTACAGTGAAATGGCGTCCACAAAAAATGTTTTCATGGAATCGTCTTAAAGGGCTTCTTTCTTTTGGATGGAAACTCTTGGTTTCGTCTTTGTTAGATACTGTATATAACAACCTTAGAAACTTGATAATTGGAAAGTTCTATTCTTCCGCAGACTTGGCATATTACAATCAGGGAGATAAATTTCCTAAACTTATAGTTACCAATATAAATAATTCGATTGACAGTGTTCTTTTACCGACTCTTTCAAGTGCACAAGATGACCGAGAGCGTGTGAAGAATATGACAAGGAGAGCTATAAAAACAAGTACATATATCATGGCACCTCTTATGATGGGATTGGCATTTTGCGCAACACCTATTGTGCGCCTGATTTTAACAGAGAAGTGGTTGCCTTGTGTACCTTATCTACAGATCTTTTGCATTACATATATGTTTTGGCCAATTCATACAGCTAACTTAAATGCAATCAATGCAATGGGAAGAAGCGATTATTTCCTGAAATTGGAAATTGCTAAGAAAGCGATTGGTATGATACTACTCCTTTCAACAATGCATTTTGGCGTTATGGTGATGGCATATAGCTTGCTCGTAAGTACTGTGACAAGTATGATTATTAATTCATGGCCTAATAAAACACTCTTGGGCTATAGTTTTAAAGAACAAATGGTAGATATTTTTCCGGGAATTTTTTTAGCACTCATCATGGGAATTGCAATTTCACTAATACGGTTGTTGATGTTGCCAGATATTGTAACACTGGCTATTCAAATATTGGTGGGTGCTGCAATTTATATCGGCTTATCGGCTATCTTTAAGGTCGAATCTTTTGAATATCTATGGAACATGGTTAAAAGTGTATTAAATAAGAAGTAATTAAACAAACGGAAGGAGAAAAATTATGAACAACATACTGGTTACAAGATCGTCTATGCCTTCTTTTGAAGAATATTGCGAGGAGATAAAAGATATTTGGGATAGCCATTGGCTTACTAATATGGGCGTGAAGCATAAGGAACTGCAGAAAGAACTGGAAAACTATCTTGGAATTCCTCATGTTGCTTTATACACCAATGGACATCTCGCTCTGGAGAACGCGATTGCTGCATTAAACTTGCCAAAAGGTGGCGAGGTTATTACCACTCCATTTACCTTTGCTTCCACGACACATGCGATTGTTAGAAATGGATTGGTTCCAGTTTTCTGTGATATTAAAGAAGATGATTACACGATTGATACACAGAAACTGGAAAATCTGATTACAGATAACACGGTGGCAATCGTTCCGGTACATGTTTATGGCAACATGTGTGATGTAGAAGAAATTGATCGTATTGCTAAAAAGTATGGATTGAAGGTTATCTATGATGCAGCACATGCTTTTGCAGTAAAGTATAAAGGCGTATCTTCGGCTTGCTTTGGAGATGCTTCTATGTTTAGTTTCCATGCTACAAAGGTATTTAATACTATTGAGGGAGGTTGTATCTGCTTCAAGAACGATGTATGGGTTCAACTCTTAAATGATATGAAGAACTTTGGTATCCATGGCCCGGAGTCAGTACAGTTCGTTGGAGGTAATGCGAAGATGAATGAGTTCCAGGCAGCAATGGGTATTTGCAATTTGAAACATTTGAGTGAGGAAATTGCCAAGAGAAAGACTGTTGTAGAACATTATAGAAGACGCCTTGAAGGTGTAGAAGGAATCAAGCTGTCTGCAATTCAGAAAGATGTCGAAAGCAATTATGCGTACTTCCCGATCGTATTCGATGGATATAAGTATACCAGAAATGAAGTCTTTGAAAAGTTGGCAGAGGTTGGTATCGGTGCGCGAAAATATTTCTATCCGTTGACAAATAGTTTTGAGTGTTATCGAAATTATCCGACTGCAGGAACGGAAAAAACGCCTATTGCGCAACATATGGCACTTCGCGTTTTGACACTTCCGTTGTATGCAGATTTGTCTCTGGAAGATGTTGATAGAATTTGTGATGTGATTTTGGGGTGAATATAGATGAATGTGATGTTAACATCTGTAGGCAGAAGAGCCTATATGGTAAAGTATTTTAAAGAAGTGCTTGGAAACGATGGAAAAGTATACGTGTGCAATTCGGATGACAAGTCGATTGCGTTTAAGTATGCAGATGAAAAGGTTATTTCTCCGCTGATTTATGATGAAAATTATATTCCTTTTTTATTGGACTATTGTCGAAAAAATGAGATCGATATTGTGATTTCGTTGTTTGACATTGATCTTCTTATGCTGGCAAGACATAAAAAAGAATTTGAAAAAATTGGTACAAAAGTAATTGTGTCAGATCCAGAGATTGTAGAAGTATGCAATGACAAATGGAAAACTTACAATTTCTTGCAGGATAACGGTTTCCATGCACCTCTATCTTTCTTGAACATGCAACAGGTTATAGATAAGATTGCAGCTGGTGAGTTAAATTATCCAATTATAGTAAAACCTCGATATGGCTGCGGTTCAATTTCGGTTGCAATTGCTTATGATGAAGAGGATTTGCGGTATCTGACTAAGAAAGCAAATGAAGACATCGCAAACTCGTATCTGAAATACGAGTCAGCAGTGACTGAGGAAAAAGTTATCTACCAGGAATGCCTAAAGGGACAGGAATATGGTGCGGACATCATCAATGATCTTTATGGTGAAACGCAAAATGTAATCGTTCGAAAAAAGCTTGCTATGAGATCTGGTGAAACTGATATCGCACAATTGGTTGATGAGCCAATTATCAAAGACTCGCTCCTTCGACTTGGAAAGTCTACAAAGCACATTGCCAATATGGATTGTGATGTGTTTTTAGTAGATGGTGTGCCTTATGTGCTGGAAATGAATGCACGTTTTGGTGGCGGCTATCCATTTTCACATATGGGTGGTTGCAATTTGCCAAAGGCAATAGTAGATTGGGTTAAGGGGAAAAAAGTTGATAAGAGTGTGATTTCGGCTAAGACAGGCATTACTGGATATAAGGAAATTTATATAACAGAAATCTGATAAAGGAGAATAGAGATGCAAGATGATTTTGGACTGATGCAGATAAAAACGCCTGTCATTCAAATTCCAGATGAAAAAAATAGTATCTATGTAAAAAGAGATGATTTACTTCCATTTTCATTTGGTGGTAATAAGGTAAGAATTGCTTTGGAATTCATAAATGATATGAAAAAACAGGGCAAAGATTGTATTGTGGGATACGGGAATGCCCGATCAAATTTGAGCAGAGCATTAGCAAACCTTTGCTATCAGTTTAAAATCCCTTGCCATATTATTTCTCCGGCAGATGAAGATGGAACAAGAATTGACACCTATAACAGTAAGATGGTGCTGTCTTGTGATGCCAAATTTCATTATTGCAAGAAAACAAATGTAAAGGAAACTGTTGAAAGTATACTAAAGGACATACGCAAAGAAGGATTGAAACCGTATTATATTTATGGTGATTCAACGGGAAAAGGTAATGAACATACACCTATGCTTGCGTATGCAAAATTGTACGAGGAAATTAAAGGTCAGTATGATTACATTTTTCTTGCAACAGGAACAGGAATGACGCAGGGAGGGCTTCTGGCAGGAAAAGCAATCAATAATGGCACAGAGAAAATTATTGGAATTTCAGTTGCCAGATCTGCAGCACAGGAAATAGAGGTGCTCCGCAAATCGTTAGAATGTTTCAGTGATAGAATTCAAAAAATTGAAAACTATGAAATCAATGTAGAGGATGCTTATCTGTGCGATGGATATGGGACATATAATCGGCAGATAGAGAAGACAATTCACCAGCAGCTTACATGCAATGGAATGCCATTAGATCCTACATATACCGGAAAAGCATTCTGGGGAATGCAGGATTATCTAAATCGAAAGTGTATCACTGGGAAAAAGGTATTGTTTATTCATACGGGAGGAACACCACTGTTCTTTGATTATATGAATGGTATTCAATTGAGAGAGGTTTCTGATAATAATGCTGTTGAAGAAGCAGTAGAACGTTTAGAAATGATGCTGGTTCCATCGTTATCCGAGCGAGATGTAAATCTGGCACAGTATGCGGAAAAGTTGTGCATTCATGGTAGGGTTTGGTGCCATTATGATATGGGAAAACCTGTTTCAATTATCGCTGGATATTTTAATGATATGACTTCTCAAACTGCGTATCTTTCGATGCTTGCGGTTGCAAAGGAATATCAAGGTAAGAAGCTGGCATCTTCTTTGCTATCGGAATTTGAAGACTATGCAATTCAAAAAGGGATGGCGTATGTAAAACTTGAAGTCAGAAAGCATAACACTGCTGCACAGAACTTGTATAGGAAATTTGGATATGAGATTATTGATGAAGCCTCCGAGACATCGCTTTATATGAAGAAAAAGCTGAAAAATATCGGGGGGGGGCAAGAACTCTATAAGTTTTTAAAGAAAGTCGAGAGATTATTCCCTGTTCCACTATCAGAAAGAGAACAACTCATAATGCTTGCATCAAAGTTTGAAAAATACGGAACGGTTTCGTATGTTCGTGAGAACGGTAAAATTATCGCAATATGTGCGGGATATACAAATGATCAAGTGCAACGACTGGGGTATATCTCTGTGGTGGCTTCTCTTCCAGAGTATACAAATAAGGGATATGGAAAAGTTGCGGTGCAAGGCTTTATAGAAAAGGCTAAGAATGCTGGAATGAAAGCCATTCACTTATATGCAGATAAAGAAAATAAAGCCGCGTTGAATATGTATGGAAAGCTGGGATTTGTAGATTGGATTATTCCGGACGAACGAAGACCAGAGGACAAACATTTGATAAGGTGGATTTTATAGAAGAATATAGGTCTTGATATGAGGATGATTAAATGGAAACAGATTTGATTAAGAGCAAAAATTTAAGGGGGGGGGGTACGAAGTTCTAACATTGAACTTTTCAGAATCCTTTCTATGATAACGATAGTGGCTCATCACTATGTTGTTAATTCTGGATTGTTGGATTGTATTGAAAAGCAAGCACCGCTAGAATTTAAAGATTATTTTTTGATTTTATTTGGTATGGGCGGAAAAACTGGCATTAATTGCTTTGTTTTAATCACAGGGTACTTTATGTGCACCTCGAATATTACGAAAAAGAAAATCTTTAAATTGTTAAGTGAAGTCTATTTTTATAGAATAGCTGTATGGCTCATATTTTTCTTTTCAGGTTATGAACCCTTTTCAATCAAGGGATTTTTTAGTATGCTTGTCCCATTCCTTACCGTAGCAGATAATTTCACAGGTTGCTTTTTACTGTTTTACTTATTGATTCCGTTCTTGAATAAGTTGATTCATGCTCTAACAGAAAAAGAACATTTCTGGTTAATGGTGTGGTGTCTGGGAGTGTATGTAGTTTTGCCATCTTTCGCAAAAGCAAATGTTGTATTTAACTATGTGACATGGTTTAGTATCCTTTTTATTATTGCATCGTATACCCGTCTTTATCCGAAAGATTGGTTTGGTAATATAAAAATAACCGGGATACTGATGGCTGTGTCATTGGTCTTATCGTGGGCGAGTGTTGTAGCGTTAGCTACTCTTAGCCGCATGGTTGAGAAAAACATCGGAATTAGCTATTTCTTTGTATCGGACTCTAATAAGATATTGGCTTTAGCGACAGGTGTTAGTGCATTCCTATTTTTCAAAAATGTAAACATTGGTCACAGCAAGGTTATTAATACCATTGCTGCCTCTACATTTGGAGTGCTGTTGATACACGCTAATAGCAATACTATGCGGAGATGGCTGTGGCAGGATACGTTTAAAAATGTTGGCGCTTATGAATCGGGAAATGTAGTGATTCATGCTGTTGTAAGTGTAATACTGATTTATGCGGTATGCACGGTAATCGACATTTGCAGAATTAAGTTGCTCGAAAATCCGCTTATAAAAAAGCTAAAATGATTTGGTGGTATCTGGTACGGTGTGGTTGCGCGTCAGGAATCAATGTGGTCAATTTAAGAGCGTTTTATGCAAGAGAGGTGATTGGCTACGTTCTTCCGCTGCCTGAACTCCCGTGGGGATTTAACCGTGTGTTCAAGTACATAGGATTCTATGCTGTAGGAGTTCTCTTGGCGGGGAGAGAAACAAGGATTGTGGACAGAACGATAAGAACAGGAATGGTTGCGATAGTTTTGCTTATCGTGAATTTCTTCTTATCATGCTATCATTTAACTATGGGAATCATGTGGTTTGTAACAGCCCTGATTGGTGTTGCTGCTGTAATTCTGATTTCTCAACTTATCAACGAGAATAGAATCCTGCAATACTTTGGTCGGATTTCTCTAATTATTCTTTGTATTCACGGTCCTGTGTATCGAATCGTGGTAAAAATTGTATCAATTCTGTTGAATGTGGGTACAGATGCAGTGAGAGAAAATTTTCTACTGGCCATGGTAGTGGTAGCTATTACGATGGCAATATGCAGTACGGCATATGAGGTTGTTGTAAGACTTGCTCCATGGATGGTGGGAAAGAAAAAAGGAAAGGAAAACTAACAATGTCAAAATACTTTGGAACAGACGGCTTCCGTGGAGAAGCCGGAATTACATTAACAGCGGATCACGCCTATAAGGTTGGGCGCTTCTTAGGCTGGTATTATAATGCTCTCCGTGAGCGCAACGGTGACACCGACCCTGCTCGTATTGTTATTGGTAAGGATACTCGCCGCAGCTCGTACATGTTCGAGTACAGCCTTGTGGCTGGTCTGACCGCTTCTGGTGCAGATGCCTATTTGCTCCATGTTACCACTACTCCATCTGTGGCGTACATCGCTCGCGTGGATGACTTTGATTGCGGCATTATGATCTCCGCCAGTCACAATCCGTACTACGACAATGGCATCAAGCTAATCGACTGCTACGGCGAGAAAATGCCTGAGGAAACTCTGCTGCTGGTGGAGGACTACATCGATGGCAAACTCCATGTCTTTGATAAGGACTGGCCGGAGCTGCCCTTTGCACACCGGGAGCACATCGGCTGCACCGTGGACTATGTGGCTGGCCGTAACCGCTACATGGGCTACCTGATCTCGCTGGGCATCTACTCCTTTAAGGGTGTCAAGGTCGGTTTGGATTGCGCCAATGGTAGCTCCTGGAATATCGCAAAGTCCGTGTTCGATGCGCTTGGCGCAGATACCTATGTCATCAATAATAATCCGAATGGTCTGAACATCAATAACAATGCAGGTTCAACCCATATCGAGGGTCTTCAGAAGTTTGTTGTGGAGAAGGGCTTGGATGTTGGTTTTGCTTACGATGGTGATGCCGACCGCTGCCTGTGCGTGGACGAAAAGGGCAATGTTATCACTGGCGACCATATCCTTTACATTTACGGTTGCTACATGAAGGAACGTGGTAAGCTGTTAAATAATACTGTTGTCACCACAGTTATGTCCAACTTTGGTCTCTACAAGGCTTTCGATGAGCAAGGTATCGGTTACGCTAAGACCGCTGTCGGCGATAAGTATGTTTATGAGTACATGGCTAAGAACGGCTGCCGTATCGGCGGTGAGCAGAGCGGTCATATCATCTTCTCCAAGTATGCAAGCACTGGTGACGGTATTCTGACCAGCTTGAAGATGATGGAAGTCATGCTGGCGAAAAAGAAGCCGATGAGTGAACTGGCAGCACCGCTGAAGATCTATCCGCAGGTGTTGGAGAATGTCCGTGTGACTGATAAGAAAGCTGCACAGAATGACCCGGCAGTGCAGGAAATTGTAAATACGGTAGCTGAGGCTCTGGGCGATACCGGTCGTATTTTGGTGCGTGAGTCCGGCACTGAGCCGGTGGTTCGTGTTATGGTGGAAGCACCTGATCACGATACATGCCAGAAGTATGTTGACGAAGTGGTCAACGTGATCTGCGAAAAGGGATATAAAGCGTAAAGGCAATGACGACTCTGGCAATTACCCGGAGTCGTTTTGCATAAAAGGGAAAGTATAATAGAGAATTAAACAACGGGAGGGATAAACCTATGTGTGGAATTGTTGGTTTTACAGGAAACCGACAGGCAGCACCGATTTTGTTGGACGGTCTGTCAAAGTTGGAATATAGAGGATATGACTCGGCCGGACTGGCTGTCCGTGATGGAGAAAATCTGGCTCAGGTCGTGAAAGCAAAAGGTCGACTGTCCAATCTGATTGAGAAAACAGATGGAGGTAAGGCATTAAAAGGAACCTGTGGTATTGGTCATACTCGTTGGGCAACGCATGGTGAGCCGAGCCAAACCAATGCACATCCGCATGTTTCAGGTAACTGTACCCGATCTGGTTCTGGCACAGTGGAGTCTGAGGTCGTTGGCGTACATAACGGTATCATCGAGAACTATACCGAGCTGAAAGAAAAGCTGCTGAAACATGGCTATACGTTCTACAGCCAGACCGATACGGAAGTAGTTGTTAAACTGGTTGATTACTATTATAAGAAGTATAACCTTGGCCCCATCGATGCCATTGCGAAGACAATGGTTCGTGTCCGTGGTTCCTATGCTTTGGAGCTGATGTTCCGTGACTATCCGGGCGAGATTTGGGTGGCGCGTAAGGACAGCCCCATGATCATCGGCATTGCTAACGAAGAAACTTATGTAGCTTCGGATGTTCCGGCAATCCTGAAATACACTCGCAATGTGTATTATATTGGAAACCTTGAGTTTGCAAAACTTGTTCCGGGTGAGGCTCATTTCTATGACTTGAATGGTGATGAAATCGAAAAGCAGACCACCGAGATCAAGTGGGATGCAGAAGCGGCTGAAAAGAGCGGCTTTGAGCATTTCATGATGAAAGAGATCCATGAGCAGCCGAAAGCTGTCCAGGATACTCTTAATTCCGTAATCAAGAACGGAGTTATCGATCTGTCCAGCGTGGAGATTACCGAAGATGAGATTAAGAATTTTGAGCAGATTTATATTGTTGCTTGTGGTTCTGCATGGCATGTGGGCATGGCTGCTCAGTATGTGCTGGAAGATATGGCAGATATCCCGGTGCGTGTGGAACTTGCCTCTGAGTTCCGCTACCGTAAGATGCCGCTCAATCAGAAGGCACTGGTGATCGTTGTTAGCCAGTCTGGTGAGACGGCGGACACACTGGCAGCATTGCGTCTTGCAAAAGAAAAGGGCATCACCACAATGGCAATCGTTAATGTGGTGGGCAGCAGCATCGCGCGTGAAGCGGATAAAGTGTTCTACACACTTGCTGGACCAGAAATCTCTGTTGCTACGACAAAGGCATACAGTGCACAGCTTGCCGCTATGTACTGCCTGGCAGTGCAGTTTGCGAAGGTCAGAGGCAAAATCACGGATGAGCAGTACAGCTATTATATTTCTGAACTGCAGACTATCCCGGAGAAGATACAGAAGATTCTGGAAGACAAAGAGCGTATCCAGTGGTTCGCGGCAAAGTACGCCAACGCTCATGATGTGTTCTTTGTTGGTCGTGGTATCGACTATGCAGTCAGCCTGGAAGGCAGCTTGAAGCTGAAGGAAATTAGCTACATCCACTCCGAAGCATACGCAGCAGGTGAGTTGAAGCACGGCACCATCAGCCTGATCGAGCAGGGAACACTGGTCATCGGTGTGCTGACTCAGAGTGAACTGTATGAAAAGACCGTAAGTAATATGGTAGAGTGCAAGAGCCGCGGGGCCTATCTGATGGGGCTGACTACTTATGGAAAGTACGAGATTGAAGATCAAGTGAACTTCACTGTATATGTTCCAAAGGTAGATGAGCATTTCATTGGCAGTCTGGCCGTGATTCCGCTGCAGTTGCTGGGATACTATGTATCTGTGGCAAAGGGCCTCGATGTGGATAAGCCGAGAAACCTTGCAAAGAGTGTGACGGTGGAGTGATTGGATATGGAAAGAGAAATACCAGTACTATATAAAAGAAAAGAAGATTGTTGCGGATGCACAGCCTGTTATGCTATCTGTCCGAAAGAAGCTATATCTATGGTGGAAGACGAAGAAGGCTTTGAATATCCACAGATAGATGAAAGTAAATGTGTTCGTTGCTATCAGTGCATTAAGGTATGCCCAATTAAAGCAGCACGAGCACAGTAAGGAGAGATTATGAACACAACATTACTTATCATGGCGGCCGGAATCGGCAGCCGATTTGGAACAGGAATAAAATAGTTGAAGCCGGTCGATGATGCTAACCATATCATCATGGACTACTCAATTCACGATGCGATTGAGGCTGGTTTCAAGCATGTGGTATTTATTATCCGTAAGGATATCGGGAAGGAGTTCAAAGAGGCCATCGGTGATCGTATTGCCGCTATTTGCTCTTCTCATAATGTAACTGTTGACTATGCTTTCCACTGATTGTCAAGGTAGTTGTCAGTAAAAAAATATATTTTTTGTTCTTGCAGGTTATCAAATATTGTTCTGTACCTGACGTGAGTATCAATAAATTATCCACATTTATTGGTAATCACGTCAGGCACAGAATCCTGCCTGATCACCATCATTTTGAATGAATGGATTTTTATGAAACAGCCATCTGATCATCAGCTTCTTCGGATTGTTCGTGTACCTTATCCGGGTTCAGATATACAGTATCCGGAAGACTCCAGTCACGGGTTGCACGTCCATTCCAGCGTTCCGGATGCTCTGCTTTAGCAGCTTCGTAAACCTCTTTACGTTTAGACAGTATCTTGTCGGACAATCCGCTGCGGCGCTGATAAGGAGTAAGAAAGTTTAGACCACTGTGATGATGATCGTGGTTGTACCACTTTACAAACAGGCTGACCCATTCCCGAGCCTTTTCCAATGTTTCAAATCCTTTGGGCTGATAGTTAGGACGGTATTTCAACGTTTTGAAAAGACTTTCGGCATAGGGGTTGTCATTGCTTACACGCGGTCTGCTGTTTGAGGGAGTTATACCAAGCTGATAAAGGGTCGCCAACATTGTTGCGCCTTTCATGGGGGAGCCATTATCAGAGTGTAAGACTAATGGCTCTGTAGTAAGCCGACCTTGTTTTAAACAGATCCTTTTGATCAAACTGCTGGCATAGTCGGCACTTTCTTCTTCGTAGACTTCCCAGCCAATGATACTCCTATCGTAAAGATCTGAGAAGAGGTACAGATAGTAAAACATACCCTTATGTGGACCATTCAGATATGTGATATCCCACATGTATACCTGGTTTGGAGCTGTTGCACTGTATGTAGATGGACGGTTATGCTTAGGTGCTTCACTACGGCCACGGTGATTCAGCATTTTTTCTTCCCGTAATACACGATAGAAAGTTGATTCAGATGCGATATAGATACCTTCATCGGCTAATGCCGGAACGATTTCACAGGGGGCCATGCTGGCATATTCTGGTCTGTTACAGATGTTTATGATCTCACGGCGTATCTCTGCGGGTATCTTATTAGCAGGATTTGAATGATCTGCGTGGGGACGTCCATCTTCATAGGAATCAGTATCCGTTTTTCGCTTTTTCCAACGGTAGAAAGTCCGTTCTGTGATTCCGAGGCGTTCACATGCCTTTTTACAAGACGCTCCTGATTTAATGGCTTCATTGATCAGCAGTACAGCATTTTCGCGATCTGAGGCGCTGATCATTCGTAAGCGCCAAGTATTCTTGCGGATTTTCAAATCCTTAGATTTCCCCTATAATTGCGGCTGATAGATACTTAGATTATTTCACTACAATTATGGAGGATAGGTTATGGCAGGTACTCGCAAGACCCGCGTTCCGATGGTGGAACAGATCAGACTTATCAATGAATGCCGTCAGAGCGGCATGACAGATGCTGACTGGTGTCGTGAAAACGACATTGCAGTAAGCACCTTTTACAACTGGGTCAGCCGTTGGCGGAAAACAGCAGCGGATCAGATCCCAGCGGCGAATTATGGTCATCTTGAGGTTCCACGCCCGAAACAGGACGTGGTTCCCATTGACATTGTTCCGGATCACATTCCGGAACAGCATACCGCATCGCAGATGCTTTCCTGGCGGGAGTTTGACTGGCTGATGTCCGGGATTGCTATTGACCAGCCAAAAGCCCTCAAAGCAGAATAAAAAGCTCGTGGATCCTGGCAGAAATCCTGCATAGAAAAATCCGGAAATCCCTTGTAAATCCGGCATTTTTCAGGCGTTGTTTTCCTTTAGTAAAAGCCCCCTTTCTGGTATAATAAAGGAATCAAATCCGAGGAGAGAAACGATGGCTTCCAGTGCAAAAGATATCCAGCTTCGAGAGCTGAAAGATACCGTATCACAACGGAAAACAATGATAGCGGAGCAGACGGAACTGATCAAAGCTCTCCGTCTTATTATTGACGAAAAAACCAGTCATGAGAAAGCTCTTCAGGAACAGGCAGATTATCTGACAAAAAAACTCTTTGGTCCCTCCAGCGAGAGAAGATCTGATGATATTCCGGGACAGCAGAATCTCTTCGATGAAGCAGAAGTGGAACAGGATCCATCCCTGTTGGAAGGCGAAACGGTAATCCGGGAGCATACCCGTAAAAAGAAGGCAGCACATGAGGAACTCTTCAAAGGCCTGAAAGTTGAAAAAGTAGTGGTCCCACTTCCGGAAGAGGACCAGATCTGTCCGGTATGTGGTACGCAGATGGTCCTGATCGGCGAGGAATATGTCCGCTGGGAACTGGAATTCATTCCTGCCACCTGTAAAGTGATCGAATACTACAGCCAGAGCTATGGATGCCCCTCCTGCAAGGAAGGACCCGGCGATACAGAAAAGCCTGTAATCGTAAAGTCTCAGGTTCCGCCAGCTCTGCTTGGAAAAGGACCTGCATCTGCATCTGCATGGACTATGTACCAGAAGTAAGCCAACGGGCTTCCACTTTACCGGCAGGAAAAGGACTGGAAGCAGTATGGGGTGCAGATCAGCCGGACGACCCTTGCAAACTGGATCATCTACTGTTCAAAGAACTATTTTCAGCCAATGTACGATTACTTTCATCGGGAGCTGCTGAAACGTAGTTTTGCGATGGCAGATGAGACGCGGGTCCAGGTATTGAAAGAGGAAGGACGCAGGGCACAGACCCAGTCATTCATGTGGCTGTTCCGAAGCGGTGAGGACGGACTTGCGGAGATCATCCTGTATGGCTATTCCCCGACCAGGAGCGGCAGCCATGCAAAGGAGTTTCCGGAAGGCTACAGCGGATATCTGGAAACGGACGGCTATCAGGGTTATAACAGTCTGCCTGGGATCAGGCGCTGCTCCTGTTGGGCACATATCCGCCGATACTTTATCGACGCTGTTCCCAAAGGGAAGCAGTATGACTACAGCCAGCCTGCAGTACAGGGAGTCCAGTACTGCAATCAGTTGTTTGCCATGGAAGACTCCATTAACAAAAAGTATCCCGGTAATTATGAAAAGCGGAAACAACTGCGTCTCGAGAAGGAAAAACCTGTTCTGGAGGCTTTCTGGTCGTGGCTTGACCAGCAAAAGCCCGTCCGGAATACCCGGCTGGATAAAGCCGTGAATTATGTTCTCAACAGGCGTGATATAGCGGAAACCTATCTGGAAGACGGGCGGTGCAGCTTTACCAATAATCTCAGTGAGAATGCGATCCGTCCGTTCGCAGTGGGGCGAAAAAACTGGCTGTTCAGCAGTTCCGTGGACGGAGCGAATGCCAGCGCAGTAGTCTACACAATGGTTGAGATGGCCAAAGCACATGGGCTGAACATCTACGGATATCTTAAATTTCTGCTGGAGAACCGACCGAGTAAAAATATGACCGATGAACAGCTGGCGGAACTGGCACCTTGGAGTGAAAAACTCCAATCTATCAAAAATCGCATGTGAATTATAGTGAATTACTCCAACTCGCAAAGGGCTGGAGTAATCTTGTATCTAACCGCATTATTATTTGGCGCTTACTTTATATCAAGTTTGTATTCGTTATTGAGAGATTTTAAATAAATCACATCTCCTATGCAGCCTGTCAATTTTCTGTGACTAATTATTGTTTGCTCAGTTTCAACGCCATCTTCGTTTTTGAGTATGCAGGGTATATCGGTCACAATGAATGTGTACACGCATATCGGATTCGATGATGCCGAGGAAGAATTGAAACGGATGGAAGAGTTTAGGAAAGCACAGGCGGAGGTTGAGCAGAAGAAAGAGAAACCGATGTCGCAGAAGATGTTTAAGGTAGTTTAATATGGAAGAAGGATGACGCTCTGGCTTAGGCTGGGGCGCTTTTTTTCTGTGGAAAAATGTCGGTTATAGGGATATAATATAATTTAGGATTGTATCGAATTAGGAGATGATATTTTGAAATATTATGGATTGAGAAATAAAATAAGAAAAGAAGATTTTTTATATTCGTATGCAAAACATAGAGCTAAATTATTATCGATTTTACCAGGAAAGAGAAAGACATTTTGGAAAAATAATTATAATACTATTTATGGGTATGACCATTTTAATTTAAGAGATGACAATTCTTTGCCAGATAATGCATTTTTTGATATGTATTCAATAGTTGTATCAGACTTAATTAGAAGAGAAGATATTAAGCAGCTGCAAAAAGGAGTGAGATTACTATTACAGAAAAGGCGGTCTAATCGTTTTATGGTGACCCCCATAGAAGGACTAGATGAAATTTGCAAGAGAATTGAGCAGATGGATGAGTCTCTACTTGCTTGGTATAATGTTGTGGATTGTGGTTTGTTTGAATTTAAAAATCATCCACTTGAGAATGCTATAGATTACTTCACTGTGAAAATATGCAATGTTAATTCAGGGTATCTTTCTTTGATTTTTGATATTAAATTAAAAAATGATAAAAAGGAAAAACTTAAGCAAATTATCGATAACAATTATTATGAAGATAGAGGATATGCATTTCAAACATTAACGGGAAATAGTAAAACAACAGGAGCATTTAAAAATTATTCGGTTGCTCGATATAATGATAATTTTCTAAAGGCTGATAAAATATATGAATTTATTAGTTATATAGAATGGGAGTTTTTAGAAGAACTTAGTTCATTATTTCCGTTTGTTTTTCATAATAAAAAGGTTTCTCCACCTAGAATAGAAGTTTACAGTACAAATATTGATTGGCGTGATGATAATAGATATTTTTGGCATTCAATAGGGGTTGAAGATTATCAAGGTCAATTTGTAGATGAGAGACAAAAAATGTTTTTTGAAAATACACTTTCAGAAAGGTACGGTAGGTTATATGCGAGCAATCGGCTTATTTATATATTTAAGGATGACGGAATTGAAATAGGACAGTTTGAATCAATAAAGGACAGGGTTTATTATACGTTCGGTGATAACAAATTCGAACAGCAGTCAAAAGCATATTGGGATAAGATAAAAGGGAAGAAGTAAAAGAATCCGACGGCGTTACTTGCTGTCGGATCTTTTTTTGCACGGTTTATTTGTAAAGCTGACGTATAGCTGATTTATCCCGATATATAAAACGAA